>ERZ1023497.299-NODE-299-length-15617-cov-155.092148_pt1 | contig 15617 bp, 13 predicted proteins | sample MGYA00380543_ERZ1023497 | MGnify/ENA primary metagenome ERZ1023497 (study PRJEB33173, sample SAMEA4830384) | metagenome | study: EMG produced TPA metagenomics assembly of the PRJEB25223 data set... | reverse complement strand
CAGCTGATCAATATCGTATCTCTAATAGAGGTGGTAAAGGTATTAAGACTGCCACTCTAACTGAGAAGAACGGTAACCTTGTTTGTATCACAACAGTCAACGGTGATGAAGACTTAATGATTGTTACAAATTCAGGTGTCATCATTAGGTTACACGTAGCAGATATCTCTCAAAATGGTAGAAGTGCTCAAGGTGTAAGATTAATCCGTTTAGGTGATAATCAACATGTTGCAACAGTAGCTAAAGTTGAGCCAGACGAAGATGAAATTGCAGAATCACCTGTTGAAGGTGTGTTAGAAGAAACGACAGAAACTGAAGCTGTTGAAACAGACGCACAAGAAGGTAAAGAAGATTTAAGAGAAGACTTCATGGAACGTGTAAATGAAGACATCGAAGAACAAAATAACGACGAAGAATAATATATAAAAAGAAGCATATCACAAGCTTACTGATGAGTATCAGTAACGTGATATGCTTTTTTATTTTTGAATATTTATGCTTCAAATGATTTCATAGCATATGGAATTTCATCTATAAGTTTTGATGGCGGTACGATATACATATCTTTAGAAAGCTTTTCACCAATATAACTGTGAATATATGTTGCGTTAATAACCGCTTCTTCTAAATCAAATTGTCCAACGAAACTTGTGATCATGCCTGCTAACGTATCTCCCATTCCACCTGTTGCCATAGCAGGTGTACCGATAGATAATTTATATTCATGATCTTTAAAGAATAATTCAGTACCATGTTTTTTCAATACGACTGTTGCATTTAACGCATCAACCGCTTCTTTATTGTTTTCATATGTTTGTTCTTCAATCGGGATATTACTCAGTCTTTCCCATTCTTTTTGGTGAGGTGTAAAGATAATCTCACATTCAGGTAAAGTATGCTTTAACTTACTTAAAATCGTAATAGCATCTCCATCAATAATTAATGTTTGGTGTGGCTGAATATTTTGGAATAGAAATGTTAATGTGTTATTCCCTTTAAAATCTAAACCGAGACCTGGACCTATTAAAATACAATCCGATTGCTCAATTAATTTAGAAAGCTTTTTTAAATCCGTGATATCTGAAACCATTGCTTCAGGACATCTTGAATGTAATGCAGCAAAATTGGATGAATGTGTAGAAACAGTTATAAGTCCACTACCACTAAATACACAAGCCCTCGCTGCTAAAATAATTGCGCCACCTAAATTAGCGTTACCTCCGATTAATAATATCCTACCATAATCCCCTTTATGAGATTCTTGTTCTCTTTTTGGAATTGTGACAGATGAAATAGTCTTCATATTAACCCACCTTCAAATAATTGTACGATTTATTATGCCACTTAAAGTTGAAAATGAACAGAGAATTTTCCAAAACGTAACAAATAAATTACTTTAACAGGCTAATATATTAATCAATCACTGAGTTATGGATGTGCTAAAAAGTATTGTCAGAAAATTTTCGAAAGCGTATACTTAATATAAATATAGACATTAGTTATTAGATGAGATAGGAGCTTTCACATGACTGAACAAATATCAATTGGGAAGTACGCTACGTTATTAACGATCACAGATAAGCAAACGGCAAAGCAATTAATGCCTCAATGTCATGATATGCAATTTATTGTAGGCAAAATTGGCACAATGTCATTAAATAAAATCATTGCATCTGTTGAAACAGCGGCTAGAAGACAAGGGATTATTTCGGAAAGTCAGTATAGAGAAACACACGCGTTATACCATGCGATTTTAGAAGCGGTGAATGGTATTACAAGAGGTGAGTTATCTATTGGTGAAATTATGCGAACGGTTGGCTTAAAGTTTTCAATAGTAAGAGGTTATCCTTACCAAGATAAAGCAGAAGGTGAATGGATAGCTGTGAGTTTGTACGGTACAATCGGAGCGCCTATAAAAGGTAAAGAACATGAAACAATTGGGTTAGGTATCAATCATATATAAGACATAGAAACACCTACTAGATATTAGATATAAGAAAGGTGCAACAAATTTTGATTTGTTGTATTTTTTTGTGTCCTAAAAAGGAGTGTTTTCAGTGAACTTAGTATTGAATGGTAAAGATTTAACAATTCAAGACATTAAACAATTCTTGAAAGAAGATGGTCAAATATCCATTTCAGAAGAAGCGTTAGTTAATGTCAGAAAAAGTCGTGAAACAGTAGAAAAAATCATTAAAAATAAAGAAACGATTTATGGTATTACGACAGGTTTCGGATTATTTAGTGATGTATTAATAGAAAAAGAAAAATACAACGATTTACAAGTCAATTTAATTCGTTCTCATTCATGTGGTACGGGTAAACCTTTTCCAGATAATGTGTCATTAATCATGATGGTCTTAAGGTTAAATACAATGTTAAAAGGCCATTCAGGTGTAACAGAAAAACTTGTTTCGTTATTAGTAGAAATTATTAATAGAAGAATCATTCCTGTCATACCTGAGCAAGGATCATTAGGTGCTTCAGGTGATTTAGCACCATTATCTCACTTAGCTTTAGCGTTAATTGGTGAAGGAGACGTCCATTATAAAGATGAAACTAGAAATGCGAAAGAAGTCTTACACGAAGTGGGATTGGAACCACATTCTTTACAAGCTAAAGAAGGATTAGCCCTTATAAACGGTACACAAGCGATGACATCTCAAGGTGTGATTGCATATATTGAAGCTGAAAATATTGCATATCATGCAGAATGGATTGCTGCATTAACACATCAAGCATTAAACGGTATTGTAGACGCATATGATGAGCACGTGCATATCGTCAGAAACTTTAATGAACAAGTTGAAGTAGCAGAGCGTATGAGAAATTGGTTAGAAGGTTCTAAATTAACAACTAGACAAGGTGAAGTGCGCGTACAAGATGCATATACATTGAGATGTATACCGCAAATACACGGCGCAAGCTTCCAAGTATTAAATTATGTAAAAGAAAAATTAGAATTAGAAATGAACGCAGCAAATGATAATCCATTAATATTTGATAACGATGATGAAACACTTGTAATCTCAGGCGGTAACTTCCACGGACAGCCAATAGCATTTGCCGTAGATTTCTTGAAAATAGGGGTCGCTGAGTTAGCGAATGTATCAGAAAGAAGACTTGAAAGATTAGTTAATCCACAACTCAATGGCGGATTACCAGCATTCTTAAGTCCAGAGCCAGGCTTACAAAGTGGTGCAATGATCATGCAATACGCAGCAGCGTCACTCGTATCAGAGAATAAGACATTAGCACATCCAGCAAGTGTGGATTCAATCCCATCGTCTGCAAACCAAGAAGACCATGTATCAATGGGAACAATAGGCGCAAGACATGCATATCAAATCATACAGAACGTACGAAGAGTTATATCTATAGAATGTATTATCGCGCTACAAGCAGTAGAAATTAAAGGTGTAGACAAACTATCACCGAAGACAAAAGCAAAATACGAAGAACTAAGATCAATCGTACCTTCAATTACACAAGATAGAGTATTCCATCATGATATAGAGAAAGTTTGTGAATATTTAAGATAGTTATTATACAAACAAAGGGGTGTTGTGATGAGAAATCAGCAACAAAACAACAAAGGTAAGGAAATGTGGAGATTTTATGTATTTAGTTTGTTAGGCATTGTATTGTTCTTTATACCTATAAAGATTGGTATAAATAAAACGATACTAGTAGATCACATACATTTGGGCGTACGTTCATTATTAGGTGAATATACTGCTTATTACGCACTAATCATTATATTGATTGGCGCAATATTACCCATCATAAGAATGGATTTTAAAAAGTCAGTTACAGATTTAATTTTAGTTTTAGTCAAAATTATCGGCGCAATTATTGGGTGTATGTATGTCTTTAAAATTGGTCCGAAACTATTATTTGAGCCTAACTATGGTCCGTTCTTATTTGAAAAGTTAATGTTACCACTCAGTATATTGATTCCAGTAGGTGCTATTGCATTATCATTTTTAGTGGGTTATGGACTCTTAGAATTTATTGGTGTCTTTATGCAACCTGTTATGAGACCAATATTTAAGACGCCTGGTAAGTCTGCTATTGACGCAGTAGCTTCATTTGTAGGGAGTTATTCATTAGGATTACTGATTACAAATAGAGTTTATAAAGATGGTATGTATAACAAGAAAGAAGCGGTCATAATTGCGACTGGGTTTTCTACAGTATCAGCAACATTTATGGTTATTGTCGCAAGAACACTAGATTTAATGGATATGTGGAATTTGTTCTTCTGGTCGACGTTAGTCATCACATTTGCAGTGACTGCAATTTCTGCAAATCTACCGCCGATTTCAAATGAATCGGAAGCTTATTATCAGAACCAAGATGGTCAAAAAGAAGTAAAAGTGCAAGGCAATTATTTTAAAACAGCTTATGAAGAAGCGAAGAGACAATCACAGCAATCATTATCATTATTTAAAAATATTATGACCAACTTAAAAGATGGTATAGAGATGACGATGGCGATACTACCTTCTATTCTTTCAATCGGTTTTCTAGGTTTGGTATTAGCTAATTTCACACCTATTATTGATTGGTTAAGTTATATATTTTATCCATTTATCTATATTTTTCCGATAGATGATAAAGCATTGTTAGCAAAAGCTTCAACAATTTCAATTATAGAAATGTTTTTACCTTCTCTTATAGTTGTTAAAGCATCAATTGAAGTAAAGTTCGTTACAGCAATTACGAGCATCTCAGCAATTATATTCTTCTCAGCTTTGGTACCTTGTATTTTAGCAACAGATATCAAAATTCCAATATGGAAGTTAGTAGTGATTTGGTTTATCCGTGTCGCACTTACTTTATTAATTGCGATACCGTTTAGTTTATTAATTTTTTAGAAAAGGGGAAATGAAATATGTCTAGAGCGATTAAAGCGAAAAAAGGTTTGGAAATTGAGTGTAAAGGTTGGGAGCAAGAAGCGGTTTTAAGAATGTTATACAACAACCTTGATCCTGAGGTTGCGGAACATCCTGAGAAGTTAGTTGTATATGGTGGTATTGGTAAAGCAGCGCGTAACTGGGAAAGTTTCGACGCGATTGTTGATACGTTAAGAAGATTAGAAAATGATGAAACGATGCTTGTTCAATCTGGTAAGCCAGTTGCTGTTTTCAAAACACATGAAGAAGCACCGCGTGTATTATTATCAAACTCTGTATTAGTACCTAAATGGGCTAACTGGGAACATTTCCATGAATTAGATAAAAAAGGGCTTATGATGTACGGTCAAATGACTGCTGGTAGCTGGATCTATATTGGTTCTCAAGGTATTGTTCAAGGTACTTACGAAACGTTTGCTGAATGTGCGAACCAGCATTTTGGAGGGTCATTAGAAGGTACGATTACGTTAACTGCTGGATTAGGCGGTATGGGTGGTGCGCAACCATTAGCTGTAACTATGAATGGAGGGGTCGCTATCTGTGTAGACGTCGATCCGTCTAGAATTGAAAAACGTATCGAAACAAGATATTGTGATGTTATGACTGATTCATTAGATGAAGCTTTAGAAAAAGCAGAAGAAGCTAAAAAAGCGGGTAAACCTTTATCAATTGGTTTAGTAGGTAATGCTGCTGAAATTCATCATGAAATCTTAAATAGAGGATTTAAAATTGATATCGTGACTGACCAAACTTCTGCACATGATCCATTAAATGGTTATGTTCCTGAAGGATATTCACTTGAAGAAGCAGATAAACTTTGTGAAAGTGACCCTAAAAAATACGTAGAATTGTCTTCAGCATCTATGAAAAAACACGTTGAAGCAATGTTATTATTCAAAAAAAATGGTGCTGTTGCATTCGACTATGGTAATAATATTAGACAAGTAGCATTTGATGAAGGTTTAGAAAATGCATTTGATTTCCCAGGATTCGTACCTGCATATATCCGTCCGTTATTCTGTGAAGGTAAAGGACCATTTAGATTTGCTGCTTTAAGTGGTGACCCTAAAGATATTGAAAGAGCAGACGAATTAATGCGCGAACTCTTCCCTGAAGATGAAAAATTAATGCGCTGGTTAGATATGGCAAGTGAAAAAATTGCTTTCCAAGGCTTACCTTCAAGAATTGCATGGCTTGGTTATGGCGAACGTGCAAAAATGGGATTAGCATTAAATGAACTTGTTAGAAAAGGTGAAATTTCAGCACCAATTGTTATTGGACGTGACCACTTAGATTCAGGTTCAGTAGCATCACCAAACAGAGAAACTGAATCAATGAAAGACGGATCAGATGCTGTAGGTGACTGGGCAATCTTAAATGCACTTGTCAACACAGCTGCTGGTGGTTCTTGGATTTCAGTTCATCATGGTGGTGGTGTAGGTATGGGTTACTCATTACACGCTGGTATGGTCGTTGTAGCAGACGGTAGTGAACGTGCTGATAGAAGACTAGGCAGAGTATTAACAACTGACCCAGGTATGGGTGTAGCAAGACATGCTGATGCAGGGTATGACATTGCAATTGATACTGCAAAAGAAAGAAACGTAGATATTCCAATGTTAAAGGAGAAAGATAACCATGAATGATATCATTATCCAAAATATAGGTGAATTAATTTTGCCGAAGAAGACTGACGGACCTCTTAAAGGGAAAGCATTAAATGAATTAAATATTATCAAGAATGGTACAGTTGTCGTAAATGAAGGTAAAGTCGTTTATGCAGGTGAACATACTGAAGAATTTGAAGCTAAAGAAATCATTGATGCCACTCATAAAGTCGTATCACCAGGTTTAGTAGACGCACATACACACTTAGTGTTTGGCGGGTCTAGAGAACATGAAATGGCACTTAAACAACAAGGGATAAGTTATCTTGATATCTTGAAACAAGGTGGCGGAATTTTAAGTACGGTTGAAGCGACTCGTGAATCAAGTGAAGAAACACTATACGAAAAATCTAAAAAAGAAATTATTAGAATGATTCAATTCGGTACGACAACTGTAGAAGCTAAAAGTGGTTATGGTTTAGATAAAGCAACCGAATTAAAACAATTAAATGTTGCACATCAATTAGCGCAAGACTTACCGATTCGAATGAAACATACATTTTTAGGACCACACGCAGTGCCTAAAGATGCGAAAGACAATGCAACATTCTTACAAGAAATGATTGATTTATTAGATGATGTGAAAGATAAAGCTGACTTCGCGGATATCTTCTGTGAAACAGGTGTATTCACAATTGAAGAATCAAGACGTTATATGCAAGCAGCAAAAGATAAAGGTTTAAAAGTTAAAATTCATGCTGATGAAATCGATCCACTTGGTGGACTAGGGTTAGCGATAGATGAAGGTGCAATATCTGCAGACCATCTCGTAGCTTCTAGTGAAGAAGATAAGGCAGCGTTAAAAGACAGTGACACTGTAGCTGTACTATTGCCAGGCACAACGTTCTATTTAGGTAAAGATCAATATGCAGATGCAAGAGGTATGATTGATCATAATGGTGCAGTAGCCATTGCGACTGACTTCAATCCAGGTAGTTGTGTGACAGATAACCTTCAACTTGTAATGAGCATTGCGGCATTAAAGCTTAAACTCACACCTAATGAAATTTGGAATGCTGTTACAGTTAATGCAGCTAAAGCAATTGATGCAGAAGCAGGTACTCTTGAAGTTGGCGATCAAGCTGACGTAGTCGTATGGGATATTCCAAACCATGAATATTTACCATATCATTACGGTGTAAACCATGCCGAAACAGTGATCATTAACGGTAAAAAAGTCTATGAAAATACAGGTCTCTTGACTGAATCATAAGTATAGCTTGAAAATATGATATCAATTTGATATATTTATGTTAATTTAATAACTATATTGTTTAGGAATAAGTAATTTAAGCGTACATGTATAGAGAGCTTGTGGTTGGTGCAAACAAGTCATGAAACTTAAACGAATCTATCCTTTTAAGAAGAACAATCGGTAGAAACCGTTATATGACTTAGAGTGCAGTTTTTAATAACTGTTAAATAGGGTGGCAACGCGTAAGCACCACGTCCCTTGTGTAACAACGAGGAACGTGGTGCTTTTTTCTTAAACAATTATAGTATAAGAGGGAGGAAATATTATGTTAGACATTAGATTAATTAGGTCTGAACCGGAATTTGTTAAAGATAAAGTAGCCAAAAGAGGTGACGATCCAAAGGTCATCGATGAAATTTTAGAATTAGACAAAAAGCGCCGTGAACTCATCGCTCAAACAGAAGAACTTAAATCACGTCGTAATAAAGTAAGTGGGGAAATTGCGCAGAAGAAGCGCAATAAAGAAAATGCAGATGATGTTATTTTAGAAATGCGTCAAGTTGGCGATCAAATTAAAGAAATTGACCAAAATTTAAATCAATTAAATGAAGATGTTACGTACAGATTAGTAAGGATTCCTAATTTAATTAGTGATGAAACACCAGTCGGTAAAGATGAAGATGATAATGTAGAAGTACGTAAATGGGGTACACCACGTCAATTTGATTTTGAATCTAAAGCGCACTGGGACTTGGTTGAAAGTCTTAAAATGGCAGACTTTGAAAGAGCTGCTAAAGTATCAGGTGCACGCTTCGTATTCTTAACAGGTCAAGGTGCACAACTTGAAAGAGCACTTATGAACTTCATGGTAACAATGCATACTACGCAACATGGTTATACTGAAATGATGGTGCCTCAACTTGTAAACGCAGATTCTATGTTTGGTACAAGCCAATTACCTAAATTTGAAGAAGATTTATTCAAAGTAGAAAAAGAAGGCTTATATACAATTCCAACAGCTGAAGTACCTTTAACAAATTTCTATCGTGATGAAGTGTTACAAGATGAACAATTCCCAATTAAATTTACAGGACAATCTGCATGTTTCAGAAGTGAAGCTGGATCTGCAGGTAGAGATACTAGAGGTTTAATTAGATTGCACCAATTTAACAAAGTTGAAATGGTGAGATATGAAAGACCTGAAGAGTCATTTAAAGCGCTAGAAGAGTTAACACAACACGCTGAAAATATTTTACAAGCTTTAGAATTACCATACAGAACTGTGAACTTATGTACAGGAGATATTGGATTTGGAAGCTCTAAAACATATGATATAGAAGTATGGCTACCAAGTTACAACGATTATAAAGAAATCAGTTCATGTTCAAATATGACAGATTTCCAAGCACGAAGAGCAAATATTAGATTTAAACGAAACAAAGATGCGAAACCAGAATACGTACACACACTAAACGGAAGTGGTTTAGCAGTAGGTCGTACATTTGCTGCAATCGTTGAAAACTACCAAAATGAAGACGGTACAATCACTGTACCTGAAGTATTAGTACCATTTATGGGTGGCTTAAAAACAATTAAATTATAAATGAGTTAAATCTCTCAAAAAGGGTAATCATATATTGGTTACTCTTTTTTTGATTTAATGCTTGAATATACTTTTTATATTTGATATACTAAGTATACAAAATAAATAAAGGGAGTTTTGACACATGACAAATTTCAATTTCGACAAAGCACACAGTAGTTTAGAATTTACAGTAAAACATTTAATGGTATCTCGCGTTAAAGGTACTTTTGAAGATTATAACGTAGAAGTATCAGGAGATATCAATGACCTTTCTACATTAAAAGCAACAGTTACAATAAAAGCAGATTCAATCAACACTAAAAACGCTGACCGTGACGCTCACTTAAAATCAGCTGACTTCTTTAGTGCAGATGAAAACCCAAATATTACATTTGAAACAAAATCAATCAGTGAAGATTCAATTACAGGTGATTTAACAATCGCTGGTGTAACACATGAAGAAACATTCGACGTTGATTTCAACGGCGTAAGTAAAAACCCATTAAACGGTGAAACAGTAACAGGTTTTGCAGTAACTGGTAAAATCGACCGTGAAAAATACGGCGTATCATTTAACCAAGCATTAGAAACTGGTGGCGTAATGATCGGTAGAGATGTTAAATTCGAAGCAAGTGCAGAATTCGGTTTAAGTGAATAAGTCATATAGATAATCAAACAGTAGAAATTCATTCAATTGAATTTCTGCTGTTTTTTATATGGATTGAGATATGAATATAAGTACACGAAGACTACAAGATATCGTGCGCTAGGGTACAAAAAAAGGGCATAACGCACGAAGACGTGACCACCTAAATCCAAATGATCAATCAAATATCAAATTATTTATTTATTTTCCGAATATTTAATCAAGTGTTATTGATAAAGTAAAATAGGTATGATAAAACTAATACATATTAAAATTCTTTAGAGGTAAGTAAGACTGAGGTTAGACAAACGTTAGACTTACCTTCAACTGTAGATTGGAGGCATCGTTGTGACAAGTACGAGTATTACGAATAAAGGTTTGTTTCTTCAAGGTGTTAAAGACTGTATACCTACTATGCTTGGGTACTTTAGTGTTGCTCTAGCATTTGGTATTGTCGGTATTTCATCTGGTTTATCTATTTTAGAAATTGCATTGTTGTCTATTTTTGTCTATGCGGGTGCTGCTCAATTTATTATATGTGCGTTGGTCGCCATCCACTCCCCTATTTCAGCAATTCTATTGACGGTATTTTTTGTTAACTCAAGAATGTTTCTTCAAAGTTTGGCTTTAGTCCCAGCATTTAAAAGTAATGGTTTCTGGTCGAATGTAGGAATAGGTACACTTGTAACGGATGAATCATTTGGTGTTGCGATTACAAAATATGCGAAAGAGAAATCGCTCAATGCGACTTGGATGCATGGTTTAAATATTTCAGCTTATTTATTATGGATTGTCACATCTATAATTGGTGGTTTAGTCGGTAACTTAATACCTAAACCTGAAATGTTTGGCCTCGATTATGCTTTAACAGCGATGTTTATATTTTTACTAATTGCTCAGTTTGAAACGATACATAAAAACAAAGTCTTAGTATATCTTTATTTAATTTTATTAACGATTGTATGCATGCTTATTCTGACATTATTTATGCCAACTTATTTATCTATTATTATGTCGACAATTATTGCTTCTGTCGTAGGGGTGGTGTTCGATAAATGAGTATATCGGTGTATTTAATTTTAATTACGTTAAGTTGTTTTATTTTAACTTGGATTATCCGTGTTTCTCCATTTGTATTGTTATCAAAAGCGGATTTACCTGAAAGTATGATCAAGTGGTTACAATATGTGCCGGTATGTCTCTTTACGGCATTAATATTAGAAGGCATGTTAAATCAAGAAGGCAATGCTGGATTTATGCTTAATTTTGAGAACATTATTGTCGCGATACCAACGATTCTAATAGCGCTCATATTTAGAAGTTTAACTATTACAGTTATAGCCGGTATGTTTATTATGGCAATTGTGAGATTAGTCTTTTAATTTCATTCGTTAACTTATTGAAAGAATTGCTCATTTCTAGTATTCTTAATATAAATTACATAGCAAAGCTTATTCAGAGAAGTTGAGGGAATTGGCCCGACGACACTTCAGCAACCGGTCATAACAGATACGGTGCTACTACCAACGAGTATACTCGCATAATAAGGATGATGAGGACTTCTTACTTCTTTGACGAGTAAGAAGTCTTTCAATTTAAATAAGAGGGGGTTTTAATGTGATTATTTCTCGAGAAACAGGCATAGTAGATCTTGGACATTTTGAAACAGAATCTGGTGAAGTGATTGATAACTTGAAACTTCAATATGAGTATGTGGGTTATAAAGGCCAGCCACTCGTTGTAGTTTGTCATGCGTTAACTGGCAACCATTTAACATATGGTGATGATGAGCATGCAGGTTGGTGGCGTGAAATTATAGATGGCGGTTACCTTTCAATTAATGATTATCAATTTATAACATTTAATGTGATTGGCAGTCCTTATGGATCAAGTTCAAGGTTGAATACATCTGATTTCCCAGAACATTTGACGATGAGAGATGTTGCGAAAGCAAACATCATAGGATTGAAAAAATTTGGTTACGAAAAAATAGATGTATTAATTGGTGGCTCTTTAGGTGGTATGCAAACATTGGAAATGCTTTATGGCGGTTCAATTGAAGTGAAAAAAGCAGTCATATTAGCTGCTACAGAGAAGACTTCATCTTATAGTAGAGCATTTAATGAAATCGCAAGACAAGTCATTCATATGAACGGGCAAGACGGTTTAAGCATCGCAAGACAGCTTGGCTTTTTAACGTATCGTTCAAGTAAAGATTATGAATCAAGATTCTCTGCAGATGATGTTGTAAGCTACCAAAAATATCAAGGAAATAAATTTAAAGAAGTATTCGATAAAGACTGCTATTTAACATTGTTAGATGTATTAGACAGTCATGACATATTTAGAGGACGTGATGATGTTGAAGAACGTCTACGTCAATTAGAAACGAAAGTATTAACGTTAGGATTTGCGGATGATTTATTATATCCAGATGACCAAGTAAGAGCGTTAGGTCGATTCTTTAAATATCACAGACATTTCTATGTGCCAGACAACGTTGGCCATGATGGATTTTTATTGAATTTTGGAGATTGGGCGCCTAACGTTTATCATTTCTTAAAATTATATAAATTTAAAGCGCGCTGATATCAACTTAAAAAGTCACCTACATTGTTTTAAAGGATAAAAATCTGTAAAATAGAGAAAGATGTTTAATTTAGATTGGGAAGTGAAAAATTTGTCTTTTAAAGTCGATATAAAAGCGACAATCATAGCAACACTTGTACTAGTTCTAAGTGCCGCTATTATAAACTTTGTACCATTATTAGCAATATTGATCATACCATTTATTACAATACCAGGAACGATTCTTTGGTATCGCTCTAAACCGTCCTTTTTTGTGACGGTTGTCTTAACTTTATGTGCAACTGTTCTATTTAATCATGTATTCTTATTAACTGCCATGACACTTGTTATTTTTATGAGTGTATTTATTGGGCAGTTACTTATTGAGCGTACATCTAAAGAACGTATGTTGTACTTAGTGACAACATTTATGAGTATTTTGACGATAGGTAGTGTGTTGATTTTACAAATTACGGGAAACTTACCTTTAACAAGCAAGTTCTTTAGCCAGTATCATGATGTATTACTGTCATATTTCCAAATGGGTGGCAATATAACAACTGAAATCGAAGAATCATTACAAGTTTCATTAGAAATATTACAAGCGAGCATTCCTGGGTATATAGTATTATGGGTATTCTTATTAGTGCTTGTGAATTTAGTTGTGACGTTTCCGATTTTAAGAAAATTCAAAGTCGCAACACCAGTGTTCAGACCATTATTTATGTGGCAAATCAATAGAAGCGTAGCATTTGTTTTTGTGATTACAGTACTTGTGAGTTTGTTTGTCACACAAGACAATGTCGTAGCGTATGGCATAGTCACTAACTTACAATTTGTGTTAGAATGGGTTATATTTATACAAGCATTATCGTTGTTCCATTTATTTGTAAAAGTTAAAAAATTACCAATTATAGTAGGTGTCATCATCTTTGTAATGGCATTTATATTTAAACCGTTTGCGTACTTATTCGGATTAATGGACATTTGGTTTAACTTGAAACAACGTATAAAAAAGTAAATTGAGGTGAGTTTATGAACCGTCAATCTGTTAAAAAAGCCCTAATATTTCCGTACATTATTATGATGATATTGGCTTTGGTGCTAGTCGTATTCAGTTTTTTTAATTCAATATTTTGGGCGATTATTTCGACGGTTGCTACGATAATTCTAATTGCAGTAAGCATATTTTTTGTTAGACAGAGCTTTTTGAAATTAGATTTATATATTGGGAGTTTAGCCGGTAGAATTACGAAAAGTAAAACAAGTGCAGTCAGTGACTTACCAATAGGCGTCATATTATTAGACAAAAATGATCATATCGAATGGATTAATAATTTTGTTAATAAACGATTAGAACGAGACGTTTTAGACGAACCAATTAACGAAGTGTTTCCAAATATTTTAAAAAGATTAGAAAATACTTCAGAAGTAGAGATTGAAGAAGGATCATACAAATATAAAGTCACTTATACTGAAGATGAACAGTCTATTTATCTGTTTGATATTACTGAATCTTCCCGTGTATATGAATTATATGAAAATGAAAAACCAATCATAGCAACTATTTTCTTAGATAACTTTGATGAAATTACACAGAACATGAATGACTCTCAACGTTCAGAAATTAATAGTTTGATTACTAGTGTTATAGATGACTGGTCATCACGTTATCAATTGTTTATTAAACGTTATAGTTCTGATCAATTTATCGCGTTATTAAACAAGAGTATATTAGAAGATATCGAAACGTTGAAGTTCAACTTATTAGATGAATTAAGAGATAAGACAAGAGAAATCGGTCACCAATTAACATTGAGTATCGGTATTGGTGAAGGTAGTGAGAACTTAATTGAATTAGGTGAACTATCACAATCAAGTTTAGACTTAGCGCTCGGCCGTGGTGGCGACCAAGTAGCCATTAAAAATAGTAATGGTAACGTGAGATTTTATGGCGGTAAGACTGACCCGATGGAAAAAAGAACTAGAGTACGCGCACGTGTGGTATCTCATGCGTTACGAGATATCTTAATTGAAGGTGACAAAGTGATCATTATGGGTCATAAATCACCAGATATGGATGCAGTCGGTGCAGCAATCGGTGTATCACGTATTGCGAAGATGAACAATCTTGAATCATATATTGTATTAAACGATTCTGATATTGATAGTACATTAGAACGTGTGATGGCTGAAATAGACGAGAAGCCTGATTTGAAAGAAAGATTTATTACATCAGAAGAAGCTTGGCATGAAATGACACCACGTACAACACTTGTTGTCGTAGATACACATAAACCTGAACTTGTAATTGATGAGAACTTGCTTAATAAAGCAAATAGAAAAGTCGTTATTGACCACCATCGTCGAGGCGAAAGTATTATCTCAAGTCCATTACTTGTGTATATGGAACCTTATGCAAGTTCAACAGCTGAGCTTGTTACAGAGTTGTTAGAATATCAACCAACAGAACATCGTTTAACGAGAATCGAATCAACGATTATGTTAGCCGGTATTATTGTGGATACACGTAATTTCACATTAAGAACGGGATCCAGAACATTTGATGCTGCGAGCTTTTTAAGAAGTCATGGAGCAGATACGATTCTTTGTCAGCACTTCTTAAAAGATGATATCGATACGTATATTAAACGTTCAGACTTAATTAAGACAGTTAAATTATTCCGCGGTGGTGTCGCAATTGCGCATGGTGAAGATCATGAAATATATCACCCCGTTACAGTTGCACAAGCAGCAGATGAATTGCTTGGCTTAGAAGGTGTAGAAGCATCTTATGTAGTAGCACGAAGATCAGAAGACACAATTGGTATTTCTGCCCGTTCGTTAGGAGAAGTAAACGTACAATTAACGATGGAAGCACTCGGTGGAGGTGGCCACTTATCCAATGCTGCAACCCAAATTAAAAATACAACAGTAGAACAAGCAATCGAAGCATTAGTTGAGGTTGTTGAATCAGATGATAAAGGAGTGGAAGAATAATGAAAGTTATTTTCACACAAGATGTTAAAGGTAAAGG
>ERZ1023497.298-NODE-298-length-15628-cov-108.098247_pt1 | contig 15628 bp, 10 predicted proteins | sample MGYA00380543_ERZ1023497 | MGnify/ENA primary metagenome ERZ1023497 (study PRJEB33173, sample SAMEA4830384) | metagenome | study: EMG produced TPA metagenomics assembly of the PRJEB25223 data set... | reverse complement strand
TTTGAGTTTGGTTAATCCATCTACCGTTTTCCCCCATAGAGTTAGGATTACAAGCTGTGTCGAATAAAATCTTTGCTTCAGGATGATCAATAAATACGGTGTAAATAGGGAATTCAAACATTTCATTAGGTGCATTAGGATTATCCAAAGTAGCTTGATTAGACCCAGCAATCATTAGATTCTTGTCCATTCTCATACGACCATTGTCGAGCACATAAAGCTTTATTCCTTGATTATTTACATTTACCATAAATCATCACCTCAATCTTTAGTGTATAATTACATTATAGTTGTAATCGTTTTCAAGAACAAATAAAAAGACAAATGTAAAAGAGATTGAATAGGGTGATGAGGTTGGAATATGGACCGATAAATAAAAATAGCGACCCGAAAATGGGATTTGCAGGCCGATAAAATAAAATAGCGACCCGGAAATCGAAATTTCCGTGGTCGCTTCATCTTTGTTAAACGAGTTTCTTCCTAATACTACCTGATATAAAATCAACTACTGCTACCATTATGACTAAACCTATTAATATAATACCTACTCGATCCCAAGTTCGAGTTTGCAAAGCAAATATTAATGGTGTACCGATACCGCCAGCTCCGATTAAACCGAGTATTGAAGCGGATCTTAAGTTTAACTCAAAACGATATAATACTAATGATATGTATGAAGGTAGTATTTGTGGTACTACTGCAAACATAAGTGTCTTAATCGAATTGGCGCCACTTGCTACGAGTGATTCTGTTGGACTTAAATCTAGATTTTCTAAATCTTCAGCGAACAATTTACCCATCATACCTATAGAATGAATACCTAGTGCAAGTACACCTGAAAATGAACCTGGACCTACAGCTTTAATAAAGATAATAGCCATAACAATTTCAGGAAACACTCTTATAACACTCAAAATAAATTTACTAATACTAGAAACAGGTTTAAATTTTACCATGTTTTTAGCAGCAATAAATGCAAGTGGTATAAATAAAATGGCTGATAAAAATGTACTAATAACAGCAATTGCAAATGTTTCTAATAAACCTCTAAGAAGGTCTTCACCTTCAGGAATATATACATAATTCCAATCAGGATGAAATAATCCATCTACAATAGATTTCATAATTGTTCCTGACTGTGATTTGATTTCGAAAGCGGGTAATCCTACAAAAGCCCAAATTAATAATACGACAAGAATGATACTTGTAATCCATCGAGAAATAATGGATTTGCGTTGTCTTTCTGGCTTTAACTGATAATGAGTTTGTGTCATATTAATTTTTCCCTCACTTTCGTACTTACTAAGTCAATGATTACAACAATAACAAGTGTTACAAGTATGATTGTTAATGTCTTAGGATATTGGAAAAGCCCTAACGTTTGATCATAATACAGACCAATACCACCAGCACCTACTAAACCTAATACTGCTGCCGCTCTTATGTTAATTTCGAATGCGTATAATACATAAGACATATATGGTGCAATAGCTTGTGGGATTATCGCATATGTAATCCATTTTAATTTATTTGCACCAACTGCAGTCATAGCTTCTAATGGGCCATCATCAATACTTTCTAATGATTCATACATCAATTTACATATGATACTAATAGATAAAATGATGATTGCGAGTACCCCTGGAATTTGACCGATACCAAAAATTGCAACGAATACTGCTGCAAGTAATAAGTCAGGGATTGTTCTTACAATATTCAAGATAAATCTACAAGGATAAGTAATCCAACTTGAACGAATGACATTGCGGGCACACAGGATTGAAATAGGAATTGAAAGTAGACCACCTATAAATGTCCCTACAACTGCCATTCGAATGGTATCTAGCATTGGTTTAGTGATACTAGAAATATAACTTAAATCTGGTGGAACCATACTTTTGAACAGTTCGACCATTTGTGGAATACCGTACATTAAATCACCAATACTAAAGTTTGTAAACATGAAACTCCAAACGACTAATATAGCGACGATAATGATTGATAAAACAACTTTTAAAGAAGTCTTACGACGTAAGTAAGGTTCAAAGCGTTCTTGGTTAGAGTCCATTTACTGCACCCCTAACTTCTCGTCATTTTTAATATGGCGTCCATAAATTTCGGCAAATGTTTCATCCGTTGCTTCTGATGCAGGACCATCATAAACTAATTCACCAGCACGTAGCCCGATAATTCTAGTACCGTATTCTTTTGCTAAATCTACGAAATGCAGGTTGATGATAATCGTAATACCTAATTCCTCGTTAATACGCTTTAAGTCATCCATAACTTGTTTCGTTGTAAGTGGGTCTAATGACGCAACAGGTTCGTCTGCAAGGATGATAGACGATTCTTGACATAAAGCACGTGCAATAGAAATACGTTGTTGTTGACCACCAGATAATTCATCAGAACGGTTATACGCTTTTTCTAGTATATTTACTCTATCTAATGATTCTAATGCTTTTATTTTATCTTCTTTCGGAAATAAACCGAGTACCATTTTCCAAGTAGGGTGGTATCCGACTCTACCACTCAACACGTTTCTTATTACAGATGATCGTTTGACTAAATTGAAATGTTGGAAAATCATACCTATATTGCGGCGCATCATCAGTAATTCTTTACCTGATGCTTTAGAGATGGATTTACCATCAATTAAAATATCGCCTTCAGTAATATCATGTAAACGATTGATAGAACGTAGTAGGGTAGATTTACCAGCACCTGATAAACCTACAATTACTGCAAAGTCGCCTTTTTCAATATTTAAATTGATATCTTTCAGGCCTTGGTGACCATTTTTATATATTTTGCTCACGTTTTTAAATTCTATTTGACTCATATGTATCCCCCTTAAAAAATAAAAGCTCTGCTCATAATAGGAGCTGAGCTTTTATATTAAATCTCATCATTATTTTTCGTTATCGTTTACTTTTTTACCGTATTCACGTACGATATCGAATTCAGAGTCTTTACTATCAACATAGCCTTCATGACTATAAACTTCACTTACAATTTTGTGACCTTCTTTAGTTTTTGCGATATCTTTAAAAGCTTTTTTAAGTTTATCTCTAAATTTGTCATCCATATCGCTTCTTACTGAAATTGTATCGTTTGGAATATCTTCAGTTAATTCTACGATTTCAGTATCTTTGAAGACGTATGGTTGGTCTTTCTTAACAATGTTACGAGCATCTTGGAATGTTACAGCTACATCAACGTCACCATTTAATAATGCAATAATAGCTTGGTCATGTCCTTTAACATTTGTAATTTTCATGTCGTTAATTGGATTGATGCCTTCTTTTAATAATTCAGCTACTGGATAAGTGTATCCTGCAGTTGATGTAACATCTTGTAAGGCAATTTTTTTACCTTTCATATCTTTTAAAGATTTAATTCCAGAATCTTTTTTAACAACAAATTGTGATTTATAACTTTTAACGAGTTTGTCATTATTAGATCCGTCTTTGTTAACGCCATAACGTTGTGCTTGTAGTAATACATCAGCAGCTTTTTGATCATGTGCTAATGTGTAAGCAGTAGGTGGTAAGAAACCAACGTCTACTTTTTTAGATTTCATTGCTTCAACGATTGTGTTGTAATTTGTAGAAACTGAAACTTTTACTGGAATATCTAATTCTTTTGATAATAATTTTTCTAACGGTTTTGCTTTTGCTTCTAATGTGTCAGCATTTTGAGATGGAACGAATTGAATAGTAAGTTCTTTAGGTTTATAGCTGTCCCCTTTGCTATCCCCATCACTTGACGATTTTGAATCAATACTTGATTTCCCGTTGCCACATGCAGCTAGTAAAATCATTGCCCCCAACAAAAGTATGGTTACAAAACTAAAACTTTTTTTCATGTCCATTAATTAAACCTCCAAATATGTATTATCACTACAAATAAATAAAATCTCGATACAAATTTAATTATACGCTTCGATTATGTAAAATTACAATATGAATATGCATATATTTTCTATTTAATGCCATAATTTGTATGGACTCCATTTACATAAAAATATTACCACAAAATCTTATGTTTTTTTACATAAAAATAGAAAATTTTGTTAAATGATTGTAAGGATATTAAAGATTTGTCTGATGCAACATATTTTTATAGTTTAGTTAATATTTAACTTCAAAATTCATCACTTCTGGAACATCTTCTATACTGTGTTGTTCTAAGAAATCAATCAGCATTTCAGCGCCTTCCAATTGAATATCTTTGATAATTTTATCAGCACTATACATGTTAAAATCACCGCCACCAACTGCTCTATAATTATTAAGAACTATAGAATAATGTTTGTCTAATTTTATAGGTTTGCCTTTAAATAAAACATTTTCTACACGATTGCCAATAGGCTTCTGAATATTGAATGTATATGATATACCTGCATACATATCATAATTATAATGTTGTGGTTTAGGTTCAATGAAAGCTTTATTCACAACAAGTTCATCTTGTTCAATATCGAAGTATGAAGCGGTTCTTTCTAAGGCTAGTAATAAATCTTTACCAGTAATATCTAGTACATAGAATGTATTAGGGAATGGGTAATTGTTAATAACGTCACGCATCGTAATTGTTTGTCCAAACCCAACACCACTATCAAATAATGCTGAAGCGGAAATATCAGCACCACTAAGCTTCATTTGAGCATAATTAATAAAGTTAATCAGTGGGTGTGGCTTTATTCTTGCTTTAAAATGATCGTCGACATACATCGTTTGAGATTGTTGCGAGATTTCAGTATCTAACCAGTCATTAATTTCTTTTTCTAAGTTTGTAAGACTTTGTGGAATTGAAATTTGAGGTTGATAGTCTTTAACAAATAGTAATTCTGAATCTGCTGATAACACTTTATTTGTTTCTTCATCAATTTTTAATGTGATTTTACCGAGACAATCTCCTTTACCACCGGGTTGAATGACTGCTGTTTGATTAATGACTTCTGCAATTTCTCTATGTTGATGACCTGTTATCAATACATCAACATCTTCTAATTCTGTTAGTAAAGCAGATCCTTCATTCTCACCAGTAAGTAATTCAGTTTCTTCACCTGTATGTAAATCACGCTCAAAGCCTCCGTGATAGCACACGACAACAATATCCGCGTTACGTCTCACTTCTGGTATCAGTTCTTTCGCAGTTTCAACAGCAGATTGGAAACTTAATTCGGCTATTGTATCGGGTTTCTCCCAATGCGGTATATATTGAGTCGTTAAACCGATAATACCGAAAGTTGTTTTCTCTTTTTCTAAATAAATGACATCATTACCAGTGAAAGGTTGATGATCTTTAAAAATATTTGCCGATAACACGGGGTAGTTTAAAGATTTAATCGCATCATAAAGATAAGGTAAGCCATAGTTAAATTCATGATTTCCAATAACACCAAAGTCAAAACCAATTTGGTTGTATAGATCCGTTAAAGGCTCGCTTGATTTTGTTTCCGAAGCCAAATATGAACATAGTGGTGAACCTTGTAAAAAATCACCATTGTCCATTACGATGACATGTTTATGAGTTTGCTTGATATCTTGAATCATTTGATTAATTTTAAGTAACCCTTTAGGTAAGTCTTGATGGGCCTCCTGATAATCAGTAGGGAAGATATAGCCATGAATATCACTCACTGTTAAAATTACAATCTCTTTCATTATGAAAAAGCCTCCAATCATAAAATAATTCCTTAATAAATATAGTATAAACGAAACTTTTGAATAAAATGTAATATATTTTAGGATTAGAAGGAAATTTGGGGAGGATGTGGGGGAGTTTCTGGACCGATACGAAAAATTATCGGTCCAGAAATGGGAAATATGGACCGATAAAAATAATTACCGGTCCAGAAACGAGAAATATGGACCGATAAAAATAATTACCGGTCCAGAAATGAGAAATACGGACCGATAAAAAAATTTATCGACCCGAAAATGAGATTACCAGGCCGATAAATGAAAACCTGAGTCATCACACGATGACTCAGGCTCAATATTACAATATTAAATTAGAATGTTTGTCCTAATGCTTTTGCGCGTTCGATTGCGTCTGCTTTGATTTCTTCTGCTTTTTCTGGGTTAGCATTATGACCTTCAACAATTAAACCGTCAAAGTCAGTAATTCCGTAGAAGTTCATCATTTGTCCGATGTAACGGTGACCCATTTCTAAGTCAGCTGCTGGACCTTCACTATAGTATCCACCACGTGCTTGAATGTGTAATGCTTTTTTATCTGGTAATAAACCAACTGGACCTTCAGCTGTATATTTGAATGTTTTGCCAGCTACTGATACTGAATCTAAGTATGCTTTCATAACTGGTGGGAATGAGAAGTTCCAGAATGGTGTAACAAATACATATTTGTCTGCATTAACAAATTGATCACTTAATTCGTTTAAGCGACGTACTTTACCTTGTTCGCCTTCTGAAAGTTCTTCAAATCCTTGTCCTGATTGTAATTTACCCCAACCAGCAAATACATCTGCATCAATTTGTGGAATGTATGAATTGTATAAATCGATATGAACGACTTCATCATTTGGGTTTGAAGCTTTATAACTTTCGATAAATGATTTAGCTGTTGCCATTGAAAAAGAAACAGTTTCATCATGTGGATGAGCTGTAATAAATAATACTTGTGACATAATAATATTTCTCCTCTGTGATAAAAATTAAACTAACTATAAATATTATACTTAAAATTTTTACTAAAGCAATAGGAACGCTCATGAAAATAAATGTTATTTTACACTTAAGTTTTAATAATGGTAGGATAAATGTAATGAATGATAATTTGATAAGAGGGATGATGGATTTTGAGTAAGAAATTATACTTAATGAGACACGGACAAACATTATTTAATGAGAAGAAAAAAATACAAGGTGCATCTGATTCACCTTTAACACAATTAGGAATTGAACAAGCACGTATGGCAAAAAATTATTTCGATGAATCGAATATTACATTTGAGTCGCTATACGCATCTACACAAGAACGAGCAAGTGATACGCTTGAAATTATATGTCCAGAAAGGCCATACATAAGATTAAAAGGATTGAAAGAATGGAACTTTGGGCTTTATGAAGCTGAAAGTGAGACATTAAATCCACCACATAAGCCGGGTGAAACTTCTTATGGAGAATTCTTTGTTGATTATGGCGGTGAGTCTAGTGAAGAACTACAAAGTAGAATGAATGAAACGTTAACAAATATCATGAATACAGACGAAGCCAATACAATTTTAGCTGTAAGTCATGGGGGAGCATTATATATGTTTTTACAACTATGGTTACCATTTGAAAAAGTTAAAGAGGTGAAATTCTCTAATTGTTGCATACTCGAATTTGAATTTGAAAACAATACATTTAAATTTATACAAGCCATTAATCCAACAGAAATGGCATAAAAAAAGGGACAGCCATCGCTCATGATGCCTGTCCCGTTCTATTATTTAATTGAAGGTATATAGAATCTAGAATTTTCATAATGGAATATGATTTTAGAGTAGTCGAAAGGAATACCTGTACTTGTGTAGAATATTTGTTCATATTCTAATGATGGATCACCTTCATTTAATTCCAAGTGTGTCGCATCTTCTTTATTTAATTTACCAATATTGAAATATATATCAGTGAATCCTACTTTGACTTTTAAGTTATTTTCAATGTAATGAAAGATTGAACCATTGGCAATTTCTTCATTCATGTATAAGACAACATTCTTACTAAAATAAGAAGTTTCAATACAGAATACTTCTCCATCAAGATATCTAACGCGATCGACAAGGTATACAGTATCATTGTCTTTTAACTTTAATTGTTGTTTTACTTCATCTTCAGGTTGAATCTCTGCGACTTTTAAGATTTTACTCGTTACATCGTGCCCTTTAAATTCATCTGAAAATCCATCAGCAGTAAATAAGTTAACAAATCCATCTCTTTTCGGATTTCTTACATAAATCCCACTGCCTCTAGCTTGATAGATTAAACCTGTTTTTTCTAGATTTTTGAGAGCATTGATAATCGTACTCTTGCTCACGTTAAATTCACTTCTTAAAACTTCAACACTCGGTAATTTATCCCCAGCTTCATAATGCCCATTATTGATAAGCGACTCAATACGTTCAGCAATAATCTCGTACTTAAGCATATTAATCCCCACTTTATGATAGATATTACTCATATTATATCACTTGTTAAATTAATAACACCAACTAAATATATACCTATCTTTACAAATTGTATCGGTATAATTATAATGTAAGTGTATACAAAATAGAATATAGATTAATTGAGGTGTAATTATGTCAAACAAGAACGAAAGAATTGCTAAAGAAATTCTTGATGTTATTGGTGGGGAAGATAACGTTCTTAAAAGTACTCATTGTGCGACACGTCTAAGACTCGTACTAAAAAGATCAGATCCAACTGCTAAAGAACAAGTGAAAAAAATAGAAGGTGTTGTGACTGTTGTTGAAAATAATGGTCAATTCCAAATTGTTATTGGAAATAATGTGAGTGATGTACATAAATCATTTGAAAAGTTATTAGGTAACACAAATGATCAGCAGAATAATGAAGCACCTGAAGAAAAAGGTAGTGTTTTAAATAGAATTATTGCCACAATGTCAGCAGTATTTGCGCCATTTATTTATATTTTAGCTGCTGCAGGTATATTACAAGGTTTACTTATCTTGATCAATTTGATTGTGCCTTCATTTGCTAAAACGGGAACTTATGAAGTATTTAACTTTATATCATGGGCACCATTTACATTTTTACCTATTTTTATTGCAATAACAGCTTCAAAACATTTCAACGTAAACATGTACATAGCTATTGCATGCTCGGCTGCTTTAGTCAGTCCTGATTTTTCAGCAATTCTTGATAGAATCGGTGATGGAGAAACGGTGAGATTGTTTGGTATGCCACTAACTGAAACAGCATACACATCATCTGTACTACCGCCATTACTTCTTGTTTGGATTTTATCTTACTTAGAAAAATTCCTTAATAAGACGATACATGAAGTGGTTAGACCATTGTTTGTACCATTTCTTTCAATAATTATTATGGTACCAGTGACATTGTTAGTAATTGGTCCTATTTCAACTCTAGCGGCACATGGTATTGCAAATGGTTATAATTCGTTGGTAGAAATTGCGCCTTGGCTTGCCGGAGCAATTATAGGTGGTGTATGGCAAGTATTTGTAATATTTGGCATACATTGGGGTATCACACCAGTGGTACTTGCTAACTTTGAACAATATGGAAGTGATTCATTCCAAGCTTATCAAACAATTGCTGTTATAGCGCAAGTTGGAGCAGTTGTAGGGGTGGTCATTAAAGCGAAGACTCAAGAAGTAAAGAGAGTAGCATCATCAACTGGTATAACAGGTATATTTGGTATAACAGAACCAGCTATTTATGGTGTTAACTTAAGATTTAAGAAACCATTTATTATTGCATGTATTAGTGGTGCAATAGGAGCGTTTGTTGCAAGTTTCTTTAATCCGAAATATTATGCATACGCTGGATTACCGGGACCATTAACGATAGTAAATGGTTATAATGCTGATAATGCATCATCTATATGGGGAATTTTAATAGGTACTGCAATTGCGATTGTTCTACCTATCATATTAATTCAGATTTTTGGATATGGTGAAGATACGACAGAACAAGTTGAAGATGCAGATGCAAATCAATCCAATACAGTCGTTCAAAATGAAAAACTAGAACTAGATATTAAAGCACCAGTTGTAGGAAATCTTGTACAACTTGAAGATGTTCCAGATCCTGTATTCTCAGAAGGATTAATGGGAAAAGGTATTGCAATTGAGCCAGCTCATAATACGATCTGTAGCCCTGTTGATGGGAAGATTAGCATGATTGCACCATCTAAACACGCAATTGGGATAAATACTTTAGATGGAGTAGAAATATTGATTCATATTGGTTTAGAAACAGTAGAACTTAATGGTAAAGGATTCGAAGTATTAGTGTCAGAAGGCGACGCAATTTCAACTGGAACACCACTTATAGAATTTGATAAATCATCATTAGAAGAGCAAGGTTATAACACAATAACGCCAATTATAGTGACAAATAGTGCAGAATTTAGTGAAGTAATACCATCTACAAAATCAAAAATAGATAAAGACGATATTATTTTAAATATTATTAAAAAATAAAGGAGCGTTTCAAATGGCTAAATTAAACAAAGACTTTTTATGGGGTGGCGCTTTAGCTGCTAATCAATTTGAAGGTGGATATGATCAAGGTGGTAAAGGGTTAAGTGTTCACGATGTGATGACTGCTGGCGAGCATGGTAAAGCACGTGAAATTACTGAAAAGGTTGAAGCTGACAAATACTATCCTAACCATGAAGGTATTGATTTTTATAATAGATATAAAGAAGATATTGGTCTGTTCAATGAAATGGGATTAAAATGTTTAAGAACATCAATCGCATGGACACGTATTTTTCCTAATGGTGATGAAACAGAGCCGAATGAAGAAGGTCTAAAGTTCTATGATAATGTGATAGATGAGCTTTTAAAATATAACATTGAACCTGTATTAACGTTATCTCATTTTGAAATGCCGTTACATTTAGCACGAGAATATGGTGGTTTTAGAAATCGTAAAGTTGTAGACTTTTTCGTTCGTTTTGCTGAAACTGTCTTCAATCGTTATAAAGATAAAGTGAAATATTGGATGACATTTAACGAGATTAATAACCAAATGGATACGAGTAATCCTATATTCTTATGGACGAATTCTGGTGTCACTTTAACAGAAGAAGATGATGCTGAAGAAGTATTATATCAAGTTGCGCATAACGAATTAATCGCAAGTGCACTTGCTGTATCAAAAGGTAAAGAAATTAATCCAAACTTTGTAATTGGAAACATGATTTCTCACGTACCTATTTATCCATATTCATGTAATCCTAAAGATATTTTAGAAGCGGAAATTGCCAGTCGTTTGAGATATTTCTTCCCAGATGTTCAAGTAAGAGGATATTACCCAGGTTATGCATTAAAAATGTTCGAGAAAAAAGGTTACGATATTAAGTGGCAAGAAGGCGACGATGAAATCTTGAAAAATGGTACGGTAGACTATATCGGCTTCAGTTATTATATGTCTACAGTCGTTAAACATGATGCAGAACAAAGTGTTGATGGTAATGTTGTGAATGGTGGATTACCAAATTCAGTAGAGAATCCATACATTAAAGTCAGTCAATGGGGTTGGGCAATAGATCCAATTGGTTTACGATATACTTTAAATGCGCTGTACAATCGCTATCAGTTACCATTATTTATCGTTGAAAATGGCTTCGGTACAACAGATGAATTTAAAGAAGACGGTACGATAGATGACCAAGAAAGAATCGATTACTTGAGAGAACATATTCAAGCGTCAATAGAAGCGGTTGATGAAGATGGCGTTGAACTAATGGGTTATACACCATGGGGCGTCATTGATATCGTGTCATTTACAACTGGTGAAATGAAAAAACGATATGGGTTAATTCACGTAGATCGTGATAACGCTGGTGAAGGAACATTAAAACGTACTAAGAAGAACTCATTCTATTGGTATAAAAATGTCATAGATACAAACGGTGAAGAACTTAAATAACAAAATATTTTAGCGAATTAATCTCTTGTCATATTAAATGACAAGAGATTTTTTTTTATGTTGTAATAAGGAAGTTTTGTAAATATGTTCTTACTTAAATTTATGCGAAAATTATATGTTGTATTAAACAACGTTGTACAAAATAAAATATATTTATACATATTTTCTTTTAAATTTAAATATTGTTTTATTTAAATTCAAAAAGTATAATTACACTTGATAAGTGCTCTATAAATTAAAAAACTTATCAATAGAAAATGATATAGCATAGGAGGAATGTAGAATGAAGAAAAAGCCGAAAGCAAGTAAGGGAAAATTAGATTTTATCCCTAATAGGCTTAATAAGTATTCTATTAGAAAATTTACTGTAGGAACTGCTTCTATTTTAGTGGGAGCTACTTTACTTTTCGGGATAGGTGAAGAAGCAAAAGCGGATGAACAACAAAATAATTCTGTACAATCACAGTCAAATAATTTAAATGATGATGGTCAATCTGAAGAGGCTATAGAAAAACAAACATCAATAGAAAAACAAAATGTAGATCAAGAGAGCACAGAAGAAAATGCAACTAATGAACAAGATGTCACTAAAGAAGAACAAACAGAAGAAGCACCATCAACTGAAGAAGCAAACAAAGTAGAAACAGAAGAAGCGCCAAAAGCTGAAGAAGCAAACAAAGTAGAAACAGAAGAAGCGCCAACAGCTGAAGAAACAGACAAAGCAGAAACAGAAGAAGCAGCAATATCTGAAGAAGCAAACAAAGCAGAAACAAAAGAAGCGCCAAAAGCTGAAGAAGCAAACAAAGCAGAAACAAAAGAAGCAGCAACATCTGAAGAAACAGACAAAGTAGAAACAGAAGAAGTGCCAACAGCTGAAGAAACAGACAAAGCAGAAACAAAAGAAGCAGCAACATCTGAAGAAACAAACAAAGTAGAAACGGAAAAAGCACCAGCACTTGAAGACACTAATGCTAAGGGCAATTCAAATGCTCAACCAGCAGAAACTGAGAGAACTCAAGTTGTAGATACAGTTGCTAAAGATTTATATAATAAATCTGATGTTACAGAAGAAGAAAAAGCTGAAATTGAAAAAGTATTACCAAAAGATATTTCAAATTTATCTAATAAAGAAATTAAAAATATAGCATTAAGCGAAGCACTTAAAGAAACAGCTAACAAAGAAAACGCACAACCAAGAGCAACATTCCGTTCAGTAAGCAGCAATGCCAGAACAACAAATGTTAACAATTCAGCAACAGCATTAAGAGCAGCTGCACAAAACTCAGTTACTAAAAAAGGAACTGGTAATTTTAATGAATACGGGGATATCGTCCATAGAGAATATCCAGAAGAGTTTCCAGGAGAGGGAGTTTTAACAGCGATAAATCCTGTTAATAAACCGAATACAGGAACTAAAGGTGCATTAGAATATAAAGATAAAATAGATTTCAATAAAGACTTTACAATTACTGTTCCAGTAGCGAACAATAACCAAGGTAATACAACAGGAGCAGATGGTTGGGGCTTCATCTTTACTCAAGGAAATGGCCAAGACTTTTTAAACCAAGGTGGTATTTTAAGAGATAAAGGTATGGCAAATGCATCTGGGTTTAAGATTGATACGTCATACAATAATGTTAATGGTAAAGCTGATGAAATCGATGCAGATAAGAAAAATAATTTAAGTCAAATCGGTGGAGTCAAAATTGGTTACGGTACATTTGTAAAAAATGATGCAAGTGGATTAACAAAGCAAGTAGGATCAAATGCGCTCAATTCTAAAGACAAGCCAGTGAACAAAATTCAATATGCAGATAATACAACGAATCATAATGATGGAAAATACCATGGCCAAAGATTAAATGATGTAGTGTTAAATTACGATGCAGCAACAAGTACTGTAACAGCTACATATGCTGGTAAGACTTGGACAGCTACTACAGCTGATTTAGGAATCGATAAATCTCAAAAATATAATTTCTTAATCACTTCAAGTCATATGCAAAATAGATATTCTTATGGAATAATGAGAACAAATCTTGAAGGTGTTACAATTACAACGCCACAAGCTGATTTAATTGATGATGTGGAAGTAACGAAAGAACCAATTCCTCATAAAACTATTCGTGAATTTGATCCAACATTAAAACCAGGAACACCTGATGTTATCATACAAAAAGGTGAAGATGGAGAAACAACAACAACTACACCAACTAAAGTTGACCCTGATACAGGAGATGTAGTTGAACGTGGTGAACCAACAACAGAAGTAACAAAAAATCCAGTAGACGAGATTGTACACTTTGCACCTGAAGCAGTACCGCAAGGTCACAAAGATGAGTTCGATCCAAACTTACCAGTAGACGGTACAGAAGAAGTACCAGGTAAACCAGGAATTAAGAACCCAGATACAGGAGAAGTGGTAACACCACCGGTTGACGATGTCACAAAACATGGTCCAAAAGCAGGCGAACCAGAGGTTACTAAGGAAGAAATTCCATTTGAGAAGAAACGTGAATTCAATCCAGACTTAAAACCAGGTGAAGAAAAAGTAACACAAGAAGGACAACCAGGAGAGAAAACAACAACAACGCCAATTACAGTGAACCCAATCACAGGAGAAAAAGTAGGCGAAGGTGAGCCAACAGAAGAAGTAACAAAAGAACCAGTAGATGAAATCACACAATTTGGTGGAGAAGAAGTACCGCAAGGTCACAAAGATGAGTTCGATCCAAACTTACCAGTAGACGGTACAGAAGAAGTACCAGGTAAACCAGGAATTAAGAACCCAGATACAGGTGAAGTGGTAACACCGCCAGTAGACGATGTCACAAAACATGGTCCAAAAGCAGGTGAACCAGAGGTTACTAAGGAAGAAATTCCATATGAAACTAAACGCGTATTAGATCCAACAATGGAACCAGGTAGTCCTGATAAAGTGGCTCAAAAAGGTGAAAATGGTGAAAAAACAACAACAACACCAACTACAATTAATCCATTAACAGGAGAAAAAGTAGGCGAAGGCGAGCCAACAACGGAAGTAACGAAAGAACCAACAGACGAAATTGTTAACTATGCACCTGAAATTATTCCTCATGGTACTCATGAAGAAATTGATCCAAACTTACCAGAAGGTGAAACTAAAGTTATCCCAGGTAAAGATGGCTTGAAAGATCCTGAAACTGGAGAAATCATTGAAGAACCACAAGATGAAGTAATCATCCATGGTGCTAAAGATGACTCAGATTCAGACGCGGACAGTGATTCAGATGCAGATTCTGATTCAGATGCAGACAGTGACTCAGATGCGGACAGCGATTCAGACGCAGACTCTGATTCAGATGCGGACAGTGATTCAGATGCAGACAGTGACTCAGATGCAGATAGCGATTCAGATGCGGATTCAGACTCAGATTCAGACGCGGACAGCGATTCAGATGCGGACTCTGATTCAGATTCAGACGCGGACAGCGATTCAGATGCGGACTCTGATTCAGATGCGGACAGCGATTCAGACGCAGACTCTGATTCAGATGCGGACAGCGATTCAGATGCAGATAGCGACTCAGATGCAGATTCTGATTCAGATGCGGATAGCGATTCTGATGCAGATAGTGATTCAGACGCAGACAGTGACTCAGATGCGGACTCTGACTCAGATGCAGATGCGGACTCAGACGCGGACAGCGATTCAGATGCGGACAGTGACTCAGATGCGGATTCTGACTCAGACGCAGACAGCGATTCAGACGCGGATTCTGACTCAGATGCGGACAGTGACTCAGATTCTGACTCAGACGCAGATTCTGATTCAGACGCAGATAGCGACTCAGATGCGGACTCTGACTCAGATGCAGACAGTGACTCAGATGCAGACTCTGACTCAGACGCAGATAGCGACTCAGATGCAGACAGCGATTCAGACGCGGATTCTGACTCAGATGCAGACAGTGACTCAGATGCGG
>ERZ1023497.288-NODE-288-length-16326-cov-81.552025_pt1 | contig 16326 bp, 9 predicted proteins | sample MGYA00380543_ERZ1023497 | MGnify/ENA primary metagenome ERZ1023497 (study PRJEB33173, sample SAMEA4830384) | metagenome | study: EMG produced TPA metagenomics assembly of the PRJEB25223 data set... | reverse complement strand
TAGTATATGAAATAGTAGATAACTCTGTTGATGAAATTTTAAATGGCTTCGGTACGGAAATCGAAGTGACCATTCATAAAGATAATAGTATTTCTGTTTATGATAACGGTAGGGGGATGCCTACAGGATTACATAAGACTGGTAAACCAACACCTGAAGTTATATTTACTGTCCTTCATGCCGGTGGTAAATTCGGTCAAGGTGGCTATAAAACATCTGGTGGACTACACGGCGTAGGTGCTTCGGTCGTTAATGCTTTGAGTGAATGGTTAGAAGTAACGATTTATAGAGAAGGACATATTTATAAACAAAAATTCAAAAACGGTGGTGTACCTGTAACAACATTAGAGAAAAAGGGGAAAACACGTAAAACAGGTACGACGGTCCATTTCAAACCAGACTCTAAAATATTTAAAGCTTCAACACATTTTAACTTTGAAACGTTATGCGAAAGACTTCAAGAATCAGCATTCTTACTGAAAGCACTAAAAATAAAAGTAACGGATTTAAGGGGAGAAGAACCTAGAGAAGTATTTTATCATTATGAAGATGGTATTAAAGAATTTGTGAATTATTTAAACGAAGGCAAAGACGTGTTGCATGACGTTGCTATGTTTAGTGGCGAATCAAATGGAATCGAAGTAGATATTAGTTTTCAATTTAATGACCAATATTCTGAAACAATTCTAAGTTTCGTTAATAATGTTCGTACTAAAGACGGAGGTACACATGAAACTGCCTTAAAGACAGCATTTACACGTGTATTCAATGAATATGCACGTAAAATTGGTGAACTTAAACAAAAAGATAAAAATCTTGATGGTAGTGACATTCGTGAAGGTTTGACAGCTATTATTTCTGTAAGAATTCCAGAAGATTTATTACAGTTTGAAGGACAAACTAAGTCTAAATTAGGTACAACAGAAGCACGTGCAGCTGTTGACTCCGTTATGTCAGATCAACTGCCTTTCTACTTAGAAGAAAAAGGGCAATTATCAAAAGCATTACTTAAAAAAGCGATAAAAGCATCACAAGCACGTGAAGCAGCAAGAAAAGCGCGTGAAGAAGCTAGAAATGGTAAGAAAAACAAACGTAAAGAAACTTTATTATCTGGTAAATTAACGCCAGCACAAAGTAAAAATACAGAGAAAAACGAACTTTATTTAGTCGAAGGGGATTCTGCCGGAGGATCAGCTAAATTAGGGCGTGATCGTAAATTCCAAGCAATTTTACCGTTAAGAGGTAAAGTTATTAATACAGAAAAAGCTAAACTTGAAGATATCTTTAAAAATGAAGAAATCAATACGATTATTCATACAATAGGTGCTGGAGTAGGTGCAGACTTTAATATTGAAGATAGTAACTACAACAAAGTGATTATTATGACAGATGCCGATACAGATGGTGCACATATTCAAGTATTACTATTAACTTTCTTCTTCAAATATATGAGACCGCTATTAGAAGCTGGTAGAGTATATATTGCATTACCACCTTTATATAAATTAGAAAAAGGTAAAGGTAAATCAAAGCAAGTTGAATATGCATGGACTGATGAAGATTTAGAAGTATTAATGAAGAAAATTGGTAAAGGTTTCACACTACAACGATACAAAGGTTTAGGTGAAATGAATGCCGATCAACTATGGGAAACAACAATGGATCCTGAAACAAGAACGTTAATTAGAGTAAGTATTGATGATGAAGTACGTTCACAACGAAGAGTGACTACATTAATGGGAGACAAAGTTGAACCGCGTAGAGAATGGATTGAAAGACACGTTCAATTTGGTATGCAAGAAGATCAAAGTATACTTGAAAGTGATGACATTCAAGTACTTGATGATGAAGTAGAATCATTAGAGGAGGAAGTTAAATAATGGTTGAACAAATTCAAAACCTTCCTTTAGAAGATGTAATTGGAGATAGATTTGGTAGATATAGTAAATATATCATTCAAGATCGTGCACTACCTGATGTACGAGATGGATTAAAACCTGTACAACGTAGAATATTATTTGCGATGTATAAAGACGGGAATACGTATGATAGAAACTTTAGAAAAAGTGCTAAAACGGTTGGTAACGTAATCGGTAATTATCATCCACATGGTGATTCTTCTGTATATGATGCAATGGTTCGTATGAGTCAAGATTGGAAATTGAGACACGTACTAATAGAAATGCATGGTAATAACGGTAGTATTGATAATGACCCTCCTGCTGCAATGCGTTATACCGAGGCTAAATTAAGTAAATTAGCTGAAGTGTTATTACAAGATATTGATAAAGAAACAGTTGAACATGTACAAAACTTTGATGATACAGCTATGGAGCCGATGGTATTACCAGCTAGGTATCCTAACTTATTAGTCAATGGATCTACAGGTATTTCAGCAGGTTATGCAACTGATATTCCACCGCATAATCTAGGAGAAGTCATCGATGCGACATTAAAGCTTATCGATAAACCAAGTACAACTGTAGATGAATTAATTGAACATATCAAAGGACCAGATTTCCCAACTGGTGGTATTATTCAAGGGTTAGATGGTATTAAGAAAGCCTATAAAACAGGTAAAGGTAAAATAGTTGTTAGAAGTAAAGTAGAAATAGAAAAAGTTAGAGGCGGAAGAGAACAAATCGTCGTAACTGAAGTACCATTTGAAGTAAACAAAGGTACATTAGTTAAGAAAATTGATGAACTCAGAGCTGATAAGAAAATAGAAGGAATCGTAGAGGTTCGTGATGAAACGGATAGAGAAGGTTTACGAATTGCAATTGAACTTAAGAAAGATATTAATAGCGAAGGTGTTCTAAATTATCTATACAAGAACACAGACTTACAAGTGCTATATCATTTTAATATGGTTGCAATCAATAATAGAAGACCTGAATTATTAGGGCTTAAACCTATTCTAGAAAGTTATATTGAACATCAAAAAGAAGTCGTAACTAGACGTTCACAATATGAATTATCTCAAGCACAAAAACGTATGCATATCGTTGAAGGTTTAATTAAAGCATTGTCTATTTTAGACGAAGTTATTGAAACAATTAGAGCTTCTAAAAACAAACGTGATGCGAAAGAAAATTTAATTGCGAAATATGAATTTACTGAAGAACAAGCTGAAGCAATCGTAATGTTACAACTTTATAGATTAACAAATACAGATATTGTTTCTTTAGAAAATGAATTTGATGAACTTAAACAAACAATAGAACGCTTAAAAGATATTTTACAAAATGAAAAATCATTATTTAAAGTAATTAAAAATGAACTTAGAGGAGTTCGAAAAGAATTTGCTGATGAACGTTTAACTGAAATCGAAGAAAAAATTGAAGAAATTAAAATTGAAAAAGAAATTTTAGTTCCGAGTGAAGAAACTATTGTTTCTGTTACGCATGATGGATACATTAAACGTACTTCTAATAGAAGTTATATCGCAAGTGGTGTTGAAGAAGTAGGACTTAAAGACGGTGACTACTTATTAATGCACGAAAAAATGAATACGCAAGATACTTTAATTGTATTCACAAATAAAGGTAATTACTTATTTATACCTGTACATGAAATTGTGGACTTAAAGTGGAAAGATCTTGGTAAACATATTTCACAAATGATTCCAATTGATGATGACGAACGTGTCATTTCTGTAAATAAAGAAACAGATTTCAAGCCATCATCTAATTATATTATCGCGACGAAAAACGGCATGATCAAAAAGTCTACAAATGATAAATTTAAAGCGAGCAGAATTACAAAACCACTCGTTGCCATTAAACTTAAAGGTGACGATGAAGTTGTTTCCGTACTGAAAATAGTAAATGATGAACTTATAACAGTGATTACTGAAAAAGGTATGAGTTTAACTTATGATACGGATGAGTTATCCGATATTGGTTTAAAAGCAGCAGGTGTTAAATCTATCAACTTGAAAGATAATGATAAAGTTGTGATGACTGATAAATTACCAAATGATCAATCCGTCTTTATTGTGACAGATCGTGGTTCAGTTAAAAGAATGAAAGCAGAACAATTTGTACCTGCTAAAAGGTCTCAACGTGGCTTAATGATTTTAAAAGAACTAAAATCTAAAGCACATAGAATCGTATTTGCTAGAACAATAGCAGAAGATGAAACATGTGTGATAATTTCAGAAAAAGATCAAGTCAAAGTTAATACTAAAGACTTTAACTTTAGTGAACGATATACAAATGGTCGATTTGTTGTTGACGAAAATGAATTCGGTCACATAATTAATGCATATTTTGAAGAAAAAGCAATAGATTAAAAAATTATAGTCATAATGAATGGCACATGGTAAAATCATGATAGCGATTTATTATGACTATATTATTAGAATTGAGGGATTTCTTTGAAGGATTTTGATAGTTATATCCCAGGTTGGTTTCATAACTTTGTTGAATGGGGTAATGATTTAATTTGGACTCAAAACTTAATTTTCCTATTACTACTAGCTGGTGTATTCTTTACAATAAGTTCTAGAGTAGTACAACTTAGATGGCTACCAGAAATGTTTAGAGTCATTTTCGAAAAACCTGAAACATTAGAAGATGGAAGAAAAGGTATATCTTCTTTCCAAGCATTTGCTATCAGTGCTGCTTCTCGTGTTGGTACTGGTAATATCGCAGGTGTTGCAACAGCGATTGTACTAGGTGGCCCAGGTGCAGTATTTTGGATGTGGGTTATTGCATTCATTGGTGCAGCAAGTGCATTCTTTGAAGCAACATTAGCACAAGTATATAAAGTAAAAGATAAAGAAGGTGGGTTCCGTGGTGGACCAGCATATTACATAGAACGTGGTTTAGGTCAGAAATGGCTTGGTGTTGTGTTTGCAATTCTCATAACAGTAACGTTTGCATTTGTATTTAACACAGTTCAATCTAATACGATTGCTGCTTCTTTAAATGAACAATATGAATTTTCAAATGTGATCACAGGCATTATCTTGGCTATTATTACAGCATTAGTTATCTTTGGTGGGGTAAGAAGTATTGCAACAGTATCTTCATTTATCGTTCCAATTATGGCAGTTGGATATATTGGTTTAGTTGGTTATATCCTATTTATGAATGTTGATCAAATTTGGCCAATGATTCAAAATATTGTAAGAAGTGCATTTGGTTTCCATCCTGCATTTGGTGGGGCAATGGGATTTGCAATTATGCAAGGTATTAAACGTGGATTGTTCTCAAACGAAGCAGGTATGGGTTCTGCAGCAAACGCAGCAGCAACTGCAGCAGTTAGCCACCCAGTTAAGCAAGGTTTAATACAATCATTAGGTGTATTCTTTGATACAATGATTATTTGTTCAGCAACGGCAATTATGTTGTTGCTTTACACAGATTTACAATTTGGAGCTGATGCGCCACAAGGTGTGGCCGTAACACAACAAGCACTGATAACACATGTAGGTGAATTTGGTGGTATATTCTTAACGCTAGCCGTATTTATGTTTGCATTCTCTTCAATAATTGGTAACTATTACTACGGTCAATCAAATATTGAATATTTAACTAAAAATAAATTTGTTATGTTTGTCTTCAGACTTTTAGTTGTAGCAATGGTTTTTGTTGGCTCAGTAGTACAAGTTCAAACAGTATGGGATACAGCAGATCTATTTATGGGATTAATGGCGATTATCAATATCGTAGCATTATTTGGTCTTGCAACTGTCGTATTTGAAGTTGCTAAAGATTATCGTGCACAAAGAAAGCGTAAGTTAAATCCAGTATTTAAGATTGAAAACTTAAAAGTTAACTTTAATAATATCGAAGCATGGGGGGAAAACCCTTATGCAACAATAAGTAAAAAAGAAACAACAGAACAATCATCTGAAGTAAAAACAAAGTATGATGAACCTAAAGAAGATACATTTGAAAATATTAAAGATGATGTTAAAGACGAAGATAAATAATATATGACGAAAAAACGCCATGGGCTCGTGCCCATGGCGTTTCCAATTTATTTAAATAAGTTTGCAATTGAATTGAAGATATCTTTAATAGCATTTACAAGTTTATCCCAGAAACCTTCGTCTTGAAGTTTGTCTTTAATATTGTTACCTAAGTCTTCTGCTTTTTTCTTTGCATCTTTAAATTCATCAGATTTAACTAAATCATTAACATAATCTTTTGAGTTATTAATAAAGTCTTTTGCATTTTCACCGCTAAAGACACCGTCTTTTTGTGCTTTATCAATAACATTAACAATCATATTAATTTGGTTATCATTAATAACGTTTGTTAAGCCATTGTCTTCAATCTTCTGATTAACAATATTTGTAATTTCATTGATTGTTACATTACCTGATTTTTCAGCTACAGCTTGTTTAGATTCCGCAATCGTTTTGTTTAATTGTGATTGAGAAAATCCTTCTTGACCTTTATTTTCTTCAGTTATTTGGTTAATTGTTGATAATTCTTCTTGAGCAACTTGTGTTCTATTTGAATCTACTTCTTCACCTTGTTCTTCAAATGCTTTGTATACACCAGCTAATGCACTTTCACCTGTAACATCTTCACTTGAAGCAATTGTTACATCAGCATCTTTAATACCAGCAGTCATTAAAGCATTTTTATATGTGTCTTTTGTTACTTTTGTAATTTGACCTTGGTCTTGATTGATCGTTAAGTTAAGACCACTGCCTTTAGAAGTCTTTGTGATACGGATACTTGATTTTAAGACATCATTTGATGATTGCATATTTAAGTATTTATTTAAGTCATCAGCCGTAACGTAAGTTGTCTTGTCACTGTTTTTAGTGCCTAATAAGTTATAAGTTGTATCTTTAGCACTTGAATTGTTTTGTAATGCTGCACCATAAACAGTAACGGCATTATCCCAAGCCTCTTCAGTTACCGCATGGGCTTGATGTTTCGGATATAAAATTGTAGATAATAATAAAACAGCAAGAACACTTATTATATATAGTTTCGTCTTTTTCATATGTTTGCACATCCTCGTATTTATTGATATAAAATATATCTATCATTATATTATCATCAAATGTATAATATGTAATAGGTCTTCAGAATGAGGTTTAATATATGGGAAAATACATTATCGAAAAAGCATTAAACAATAATGTGTTAGTTGCTAATTATTATGATAAAGAAGTTATATTAGTTGGTAAGGGGATTGGTTTCGGAAAAAAACAAGGTGAAGAAATTAATACAGATTTAATCGAAAAGGTATATTTATTAGAATCTGAAAATGATAAAAATAAATATAAGCAATTATTAGATGGCACAAATGATGAAGTGTTTAATATTGTATTAGAAGTTGTGAATGGTATTGATAAGCAGTTGGGTGGAAGTGTTAGTGAAAAGACATTAATATCTTTAACGGACCATATGTTATTTGCGATCAAGCGTATTAAAGAAGGTATACATGTTCATAACCCTTTTCTAAAAGAGACAGAACTACTTTATCCAAGAGAATATCAAATAGCAGAAAAAGCTGTTAAAGCATTAAACGAAAAATTAAATTTACAGTTTATTGAATCAGAAGCTGGATTTATTGCTTTACATATTCACTCTGCAGAAGTGAATCATTCAATTCATGATATACACAATATAAAAGCGATTATTCAAAAAGCAATCATTATAATAGAAGAAGGCCTAGAAGTTGATATTAACAAAAATAGTATTAATTATAGTCGTTTTGTACGGCACCTTCACTTTGCGATTCAAAGAGTATTGGCAGATGAACGAATTCCAGATGCAACTAATATCGAAACACTATTGAAAGCGCAATATCCATTGTGCTATAATATTTCTGTAAAGATAGTGAAGATGATGCAAACACAGTTGAAGAAGCCGGTATATCAATCTGAATTGGCATATTTAACGATGCACATTCAACACTTTAATAATAACTTATAAATTGCGTGTTACTGATACGATCAGGCATGAGCAAATAGACTTTACCGTAATGGTAAGTTTCTTTGCTCATGCCTTTTTTCATGCCGTGATTTAGAAAGTTGAACAATTAGGAGGGTATTAATTATGTTTAAAAAGTTCTTTGGACAATTGCAACGTATTGGTAAAGCATTAATGTTACCAGTTGCGATTTTACCAGCAGCGGGTATTTTACTTGCGTTTGGTAATGCAATGCAGAACGATCAATTCGTTGAAATTGCACCTTGGTTAAAATCTGATGTTATTGTCATGATAGCTTCAGTAATGGAATCATCAGGTCAAATTATCTTTGATAATTTACCATTGCTATTCGCACTCGGGACTGCATTAGGTTTAGCTGGAGGAGATGGTGTTGCAGCATTAGCAGCATTAGTTGGTTATCTTATTATGAATACAACAATGGGCGTTGTTAAAGGTATTTCAATTGATGATATTTATAGCTACGCTGAAGGCGCTAAAACTTTAGGACAAACTGCTAAAGATCCAGCAAACGCATTAGTTCTTGGTATTCCAACACTTCAAACAGGGGTGTTTGGTGGTATTATAATGGGTGCTCTTGCAGCATGGTGTTACAACAAATATTATAATATCAACTTACCACCATTCTTAGGATTCTTTGCTGGTAAAAGATTCGTACCAATTATCACATCTGTAGTTGCAATTATTGCAGGTATTATTCTTTCATTTGCATGGCCACCAATTCAAGATGGCTTAAATAACTTATCTACATTCTTATTAGATAAGAACTTAGCTTTAACGACATTTATATTTGGTATTATTGAACGTGCTTTAATTCCATTTGGATTGCATCACATTTTCTACTCACCATTCTGGTTCGAATTTGGTAACTATGTAAATTCTGCTGGTGAATTAGTTCGTGGTGACCAAAGAATATTCATGGCACAAGTTAAAGACGGTGTACCATTTACAGCTGGTGCATTCACAACTGGTAAATATCCATTTATGATGTTTGGTTTACCAGCTGCAGCATATGCAATCTATCGTCAAGCTCGTCCAGAACGTAAAAAAGTTGTCGGCGGTTTAATGTTATCTGCAGGTTTAACATCATTCTTAACAGGTATTACTGAACCTTTAGAGTTCTCATTCTTATTCGTAGCACCAGTATTATACGGTATTCATGTTATTTTAGCAGGTACATCATTCTTAGTGATGCATCTACTACATATTCAAATCGGTATGACATTCTCTGGTGGATTTATCGATTACGTATTATACGGTTTATTAAACTGGGATCGTACAAATGCACTACTTGTTATTCCAGTAGGTATTATTTATGCGTTAGTTTATTACTTCTTATTTACATTTGCGATTAAGAAATTTAACTTAAAAACTCCTGGTCGTGAAGATAAAGAATCTGAATCACGCAATAGTTCAGTAGCAGAACTTCCATTCGATGTATTAGATGCAATGGGTGGTAAAGAAAACATCAAACATTTAGATGCATGTATTACTCGTTTACGTGTTGAAGTATTAAATAAATCTGAAGTAAACAAAGATGAACTGAAAAGTTTAGGTGCTAGTGGTGTACTTGAAGTTGGTAACAATATTCAAGCTATTTTTGGACCTAAATCAGATCAAATTAAACACGATATGGCACGTATCATTTCAGGAGAAATTACGAAACCTGATGAAACAACTGTTACTGAAGAAGGCGATCAAGAAAGTGCAGCTATTTTAGCTGAAGGTGGCGCAACAATTTATGCACCTATTAAAGGTGAAGTTGTTAATATCTCTGAAGTACCAGATAAAGTATTCTCTGAAAAAATGATGGGTGATGGCGTTGCAATTATTCCTGAAACTGGTGAAGTAGTTGCACCATTTGATGGTAAATTGAAAATGACATTCCCTACAAAACATGCAATCGGTTTAGAATCTAATGACGGTGTTGAATTATTAATCCACTTCGGTTTAGAAACAGTTAAATTAGAAGGTAAAGGATTTGAAATTTTAGCGGAAGCTGATACAGATATCGTTAAAGGTCAACCATTAATGAAAGTAGATTTAGACTTCATTAAAGAAAATGCTGATAGTACTATTACGCCAATTGTAGTGACTAATCTTGGCGATGCTTCATTAGAAGTATTAACAACAGGTACAGTTGAACAAGGTGATAAAATATTAGTCGTTAAATAAGACTTTTATGGATGAGGGAGCGGGACAGAAATCTAATTTGTATAAAAAGATTTCGTAGTCCCGCCCCGGCAAGGATGACTAGAGTTGAAAAAGCTTGAAACAAGCGTATTTCAATTCAGTCATCTACTGCCAAGATACTAAAAGAGGCTGAGACATGATTTATGTCCCAGCCTCTTTTTATACCTTAAATTAAACAATTATAATATTATTATGTAAACTATAATTGTAAATTTTTGTTTTTAAAGTGAAACGATTAGGGTATAATAGATTATAAATCTTTAAGAGGAGGGCTTATTTTGGAAAAAGAAAAGCATTCCAATAATTCTTTGAATAAAACAACACGTTTTATGCAGTTTTTCGGTGGACGTGATATTTATTTCATTTTAGGATTATTGATTTTGATAGGGTTAACAATATTTATTTTCCAACATGTTTCATTTATTTTTGAACCTATCGTTACGATTACGACAACTTTAATTGGCCCAATTATTGTTGCGTTTGTTGCATTCTATTTGTTTAATCCTTTAATTAATTTTATGGAAAGGTTTAACATCTCTAGATTATGGGGAATTATCATATTATTATGTGTAATTATCGCAGCATTTACACTAATTGTGACGTTATTAATACCTGTTGTGCAACATCAAGTTGAGAGTTTATCTAAAAATTTACCTACATATTTCGATGAATTTAGTGATAAATTAAAAGAGCTTTCTCAAAATTCATTTGTAGCGGATTACTATACACAAGCTCAAAATTGGTTCCAACAAAACTTTAGTGATATTCCAAAGAAAATATCCAATTCAGTAGGGGATTTCAGTAATAAGTTCCAATCATTTGTATCTACAATTACACATGTTGTTGTGATCATTATTACATTCCCATTTGTATTATTCTTCTTACTTAAAGATGGTGCAAAGTTTAGAAATTACTTTATTAGATTAATGCCACCAAAATTCAGAAAAGATACACACGATTTAATTGATAAAATGAACGTTCAAGTTGGTTCTTATATTCAAGGTCAAATGATTGTTGCTTTCTGTATTGGTGTATTACTATTTATCGGTTATTCAATCATTGGATTGGACTATGCACTAACTTTAGCGAGTATTGCTGCTGTGACAAGTGTTGTACCATATTTAGGTCCAATAATTGCTATATCACCAGCAATTATTTTAGCGGCAATTGATTCTCCATTTATGTTATTGAAACTTGCAATCGTTTGGGCTGCAGTTCAATTTTTAGAAGGACATTTTATTTCACCAAATATTATGGGTAAAACAATGCAAATTCATCCTTTAACAATTATCTTTGTATTGTTATGTGCAGGTAATTTAGCAGGTATACTAGGGGTTATTTTAGGTATTCCAGCATATGCTATTATTAAAGTAGCAGTGACACATCTCTTCACATTATTTAAACGACGTTATAATAAGTATTATCAAGATGACTCAGGTCCATACGAGTTTAAAGATGAAGAAGTTGTATATGAAAAAGAATAAACTATAACTATAGACTGCCTTTAACTTTTTGAAGCTTAATGGCAGTCTTTTTTAAACATTTTAATTTCTATATTTATATGGTATTATTTGGGAGTATTACAAAATAAAAGAAGGTTGGAATATGAGACTATTAAATCGAAAGAAAATTTTGCCAATATTAAAAGTATTATTTATATGTATCATATTATGCATCGTTGTCTTTGTATTGCATAATGAATTAGGAAAAATCGACTTTAAAAAGACAATCGTGCTTTTTAGAGAAATGAATACATTTTATTTTGTAGGTATCATTATATTAGGTGTGTTTTCCGTATCTGTTTTATCATTATATGACATGATGTTAAAGCAATCTTTAAAAATCAGTCTACCGATTCACAAAGTTTTATCCATTAGCTATATTATCAATACATTTAACAGTATTTTAGGATTTGGTGGATTAATAGGTGCCGGTTTAAGAATTTATTCTTATAGAAATGAAGTTGAAGATAAGAAAGATTTAGTTAAAAGTGTTTCATTGTTATTGTTATCCATGTTAAGCGGTTTAAGTTTATTATGTGCACTTATTGTATTTCGTGTTTTCAATGCGGATGCATTACTAGCTGATATTTCATGGGCTAAAATTGTCATATATATTGGTAGTTTGTTTCTTCCATTATTTATAGTTGTGTCGTATTTGAAACCTTCTATAAGTCGAGATAGATTGCTTGGACTTAAATTTACAATTGTATCTGCACTTGAATGGATTGTGGCGAGCTATTTATTATTTGTCATTTTGAAAGCATTACATATACATGTAGACTTTGCTCACTTAGTTGGGATATTTGTTGTTGCAGCCTTATCAGGATTAATAAGTATGATACCCGGGGGATTTGGTGCATTTGATTTAGTGATCTTATTAGGTATTAAGTCGCTTGGTGTACCTGAAGAAAAAGTATTATTAGCGTTGTTACTCTATAGAGTTGCTTATTACTTCTTCCCATTTATTATAGCACTTGGTTTATCTACATTTGAATTTGGTAGTATCGCTAAAAAATACATCGAAGAAAGTAAATTCTATACACCAGCAGTTGATACAACATCATTCATAAAGTCTATACAGAGTGATTTTATGACCAAAGTACCAACATTGGCGCTAGGTTTATTATCAGGTATTACAGGATTTGTTCTTTATTTTAATCACATTTTAATCTTATATGATGCTATTTACTCACATCATTATACTTTTTATTCAATCTTATTAGCACTACATACAGCTTCTACACTTATGTTACTGATTTGTGCTAAAGGTGTTATGTCTGGTACGATGCGATCTATTCTCATGAGCATAATTTCTGTTATCGTGATGTTAGTCGTATCTATATTAACGAATAGTACAATCATTGCATTTTTATGGTTAGCGATACTATTAGTATTATTATTTATCGGCTACAAAAATGCGCTCGTTGTCAAAAAGATTGTTACACCTATGAAAATAGTTTTAAGTGGTGTATTAATTTTAACAATGTTTATTTTCAATAGAATTGTCACTAAAAATTATTTGAATTTATATCCACATGAAGTCACTAAATTTGATAAATATGCTGTGTTTACAATGTTCTTAATTGCACTTGCGATCTTATGTTTAATCGGTATGTGCATAACATATATACTCTCAAAAAGATTCCAAAAAAGTTTATATACAAATGCTACATATGAAACGATACAGTCTATTATCGACCAAAATCAAGGTTCATATGTGAGTCACTTAGCATTTACAGGAGATAAATCATTTTATGTTAATAAAGATGAAGATGTCTTTATTATGTATCGACATAAGATGAATGCAGTTATCGTGTTAGGTGATCCAGTCGGTAACTCTGATAAATATCATGAAGTATTAAAAGAATTTTATGATCAAATGCATTTTTTAGGGCATGATATTATTTTCTATCAAGTACAAAGTAAATTACTATCTTTATATCATGATTATGGAAATGTCTTTTTCAAATTAGGTGAAGAAGCACTCATAGACCTCGAAACATTCAGTTTATCTGGTAAGAAAAAACGTGGTATGCGTGCAACACATAATAAAATGGCGTCAGAAGGCTATCAATTTGAAATTATAGAAGCACCATATGCACAAGATGACATCAACATGTTGAAATCCATTAGTGACGGCTGGTTAGGTGAGAAGAGAGAAATGAGCTTTTCAGTTGGGTCATTTGATGAAGACTATTTAAATAAAGCACCAATCGCAGTTATAAGAAATGATAGCAATGAAATAGTAGGTTTCTGTTCATTAATGTATACAAATTATAATGATTCCATATCCGTAGATCTAATTAGATGGAACAAAGAAGTAGAACTACCAATGATGGACGCTTTATATATCCATATGTTGTTATGGGCACAAGAACAAGGCTACAAACAATTTAATATGGGAATGGCTACGTTATCCAATGTAGGACATAATCAATACGCATATTTAAGAGAAAAATTTGCAGCAAAAGTATTCGAAAATATGAATGGTTTATATAGCTTCCAAGGATTACGAAATTATAAACAAAAATTTTATCCAGAATGGGAACCAAGATATTTAGTATATCGTAAATATAGTTCACTATTATGGAATTTAATAAGAGTATCTTTAACAATTAATCATAAATAAAACACCAAAACCACTTGTAAAAAAGTGGTTTTGGTGTTTTTTTAGTAAAATCTCACTTTTATTCATTAATAGAATATACTTAATGCGGAATATAGGATCAATAATGACATAACTGCATTAAATATATAATGATATTTATTGAGATATCTTTTTAAATAGTGTCCTAATACGCCCCATACAATAAGGCAAGCCCATCCGATAATAATAGTTAGTAGCATATATATAAATGGTTTGTTATTGGAATTAGGGATAATAAAGACACCTAGTAATGTGATGTAAAATAATAAAGTTTTCATATTTAAAATTTGTAATAAAAATCCAGCTTTAAAAGTAGAATATACATCACCAATTTCATCGTATTTACTAGCATTAAACGTTTTATAGGATAGATACAATAAATATACAAATCCAAATATTTTCAGTGTTTGTTCAACTGCTTCAATATATTCTTCAAATAAGTATAAACAAATAAAAGCTAAAATAGCTAAAAATAAAAACCCTGCTAATATACCAAGTATAAATTTTTTTGCACCTAATAAACCATGTTTCTTTGTAGAATTCATAATAAAAATATTACTTGGACCTGGTGTAATAGATGTTACAAAAACATAAATTAAAAACGCAGACATATTCTTCACCTCAATATAAATTTTAATGTCTTTTTGGTTATAAGTGAAATTAATGTTATTATTAATGCATTAATAAAATTAATAGGTGATTGAATGAATATAAAGCAGTTAAAAATTTTAAAGACACTTATAGAAACTAAGAGTTATACAAGAACAGCGGAATTACTAAACTATACGCAATCTAATGTATCTCAACAAATTAATCAATTGGAAGCAGAATTGAAAAATGAATTATTTATTTACTCAAACAAAAAATTGATTGAAAGTGAGTTTCTTTTAAAAATATTGCCTTTAGTTAATGACTATATTTCGACACACGATCAAATTATTAAATTATCGAACGAGGACATGACTAATAAATTAAAAATAGCAGCACCCGAATCATTAGTTACAACAGGATTAAGTGAAGTTATAAAAATGTTTTTAGAAAAATTTCCAAATACTGAATTTGATTTGCTTAATAATACTTGTAGTAAAAATCAAGCATTACTCATTAATGGTGAAGTAGATATAGCTTTTGTGATCAATACTGGAATCCAAAATAATACAATAAAAAAACATAAAATAAGTGATGATGAAATTGTTATTGTGGCACATCATTCTGCTCCAGATACATTAGATGAGTTATTAAGAAGTAAGCGATATAATCATTTTGTAATAAATGAAAAAGATAGTACTTATCGTACAATGTTTGAAGACTTTTTAAGTAGTAACTTAATGGAAGTTTCTAAAACAACAGAATTATGGAGTATAGATGCAATTAAGACATTTTTGATAGATGATATGGGATTTAGTGTATTGCCATATAGAACTGTAGAGAAAGAAATAAACTCACATAAGTTGAAAATAATAGAGGGAAATGAGCAATTTCCTACATTTTATTCATTTGCTTTAACAAGGAAGAAAAATTGGGATAATAATCTCATTGATTTATTTATTCAAGAAACAAAATTATATATGGGAAGTAATAAGATTAAAGGAGAAATAGATTGAATAACTAATACTATCATCGATATATTTTTGTTTATATGATACAAAAAACTTTCATAAGCAATCCTTAAAAAAAGGTGTTATGAAAGTTTTATTTATTATTTAATTAACACGTGTTTCTTTAATGCGTTTATACCATAAGTATAGGACGTATAGTACCGCTATTGCGATAATTACAATAAACACTTTAGAATACATACCTACATATACGAGAATTTGATGCCAGTGATTGCCTAGCATTTTACCGAGCATGATTAGAAATATATTCCACATACCTGTACCGATTGCTGTTAAAAGTATAAATACGGGTAAGTTCATTTTAGTTATACCGGCTGGTAATGAAATGAGAGTTCTGACAATTGGGATAAAGCGACCTAAAAAGATAGCCCAATGTCCATATTTATCTAACCATTGAATGGTCTTATCTAAGTCTTGTGTTTTGATACCTATATATTTGC
>ERZ1023497.285-NODE-285-length-16635-cov-21.908142_pt1 | contig 16635 bp, 23 predicted proteins | sample MGYA00380543_ERZ1023497 | MGnify/ENA primary metagenome ERZ1023497 (study PRJEB33173, sample SAMEA4830384) | metagenome | study: EMG produced TPA metagenomics assembly of the PRJEB25223 data set... | reverse complement strand
GTCTATGACATTACATCTAAGCCACCAAGCACAATTGAGTGGGAATAATATATAATCATATAAAAAGAGTTAGAAACGTTGCTATAATGCACTTTCTAGCTCTTTTTATTTTGTCTTGAATACGTTTTGAATACGTTCGGTCTAAAAATTGATGTAATTAGCGAATTTATCAGCAACTTTATCACGTTGTTTTTCAGTAATATGAGCGTAAATGTTCATTGTCTGAGATATGTTCCCGTGGCCTAATCTATCCTGTACTTCTTGCAAAGTTAGACCAGCTTCAAATAAAAGAGAACAGTGAACATGACGAAAGCCGTGTACTTTAATACGTTTAAAGTTGTTTTCCTTACATATATCATTTAAGGCTTTATTCACATGTTCAGGATATAAAATTTTATTAGTTGTAACATCGGTAAATACATTTTGTTTCTTATCCATAGTATTTTGGCCAAATTTTAATGACTCAATACGCTGTTGAGCTTTCCAATGTTTTAATACATCTAACGTTTTATCATCAATGCTGATTGTTCTTAATGATGATTTAGTTTTCGGTGCTTGAATAATTAGCTTATAGTCTTTACCTCTAGCACATGTTTTATTGATAGATATAGTTTTCTTGTCAAAGTCGATATCTTCCCACGTTAAAGCCATCAATTCGCCACGTCTAAAACCTGTGAAGGCCAAAGTACGAAATATGGCATGATACATTGATTTATCCACTACAAAGCCTAAAAACGTCTGTAATTCGTCACTAGAGTAGTATATGAATGAATCATCTTGCTTACTTTCATTCTTACGTGGTTGTTTTGTATGTTTGAATGGATTATCTGCAATGATTTTTAAATTCACGGCGTATTCAAGTACATTAGATGCGTAGATTCTAATTGCCTTCATATCCTTATACTTCTTATTCCATTTATTAATAACTTTTTGACAATATGGAATAGTAATCTTCTTAACTGGAATATCTTTAAAATGTTCTAGTATTGCAGTATCAAATAATGTAAGTACACGCTGGTAGGTGCTTTCTCTTACAGTATTTTGATATTGTTCTAACCACAACTCGTAAACCTCTTTAAAAGTTGTAATCTCATTATTTAGAAATCCATTTTGTTGAATTTCTGTTTGCAATTTAGCTTCTGCAATTTTTGCTTCTCTTTCAGATTTAAAACCACGTCTAGTAGTACGTTTTTGTTTACCAGTAACTGGATCAGTACCTAAATATGCTACAAACATATAGGCGTTAGTACCATCTTTTTTCTTATATTTCTTAATCATAAAATCAATCCTTTCCTCTTTGCCCGCATGCGTGAGATTGGATTGACACACCATTAAGGATTGGCTACCTCATGGTGTGGTGAGAGATTAAATAATTACTTTTTTAACCATTTCAAATTTTGTATAGCCAAATAGATGGAATAATATTTTATCTTTTTTGACTAAAGTGATTTTATTTTCTTGACTAGAGATAGGAGTGTATCCTTGTTCCCCTAAATTTTCACTTAATTTTTCTTTAATATTATTGATTATTTTATTAATAAATTCAGTTTTGAAAGCAACTGATAATTCAGATAAAAACTTGAAAAATTCTTCGTCCTTATAAGATTCATTGCCTGATAAACCAATTAAAACAGCTAATTTTAAATCTGTGTCATTTATAGGTAAATCAAATGCATCACCACTATCTATATATATGGATAGATAAAATGTTTTTTCGTAAAACTGATTTTTAACAGTAACGGCTAAGTCATTTAAGTTATTTTCTTTTTGGCTATAATATTTACTTTCTTCTATATTCACTATGTATGGTGAATACTCGAAAAATTCGCAAGGTGTCACGCCTAGAAAGTTACATAATTTATCAACTGTATCAAATTGCACGCCCTTACCACTATTTTCTGCTAAAGCCATCAATGTAGTTTTTGATATACCAGTTTCTTCATATAAATCGGATATCTTAAGGCCTCTTTCAGCCATCAGAACCGACAACTTACTTTGAATCATGTTTGAACCTCTTTTCTTAATTGTTTTTTTGATATGAATATACAATACCATAAAATAACAAACATCGCTAAAATATTATCGAGTATTGAGTTTGATTATTGAGTGTTGACATATGTTTTTAATTATTGTACTCTGTAAATAGTTAGTGATATCGAAAAAATATCACAGACTTTAGGAGGTGGAATGAATGGGAAATGCTTTTAGAATTCTTATTGCTGAAAGAAAATTGAATATCGCTGATGTACATGAGGATACAGGTATTGCGAAAACTACTTTATACGGATTGTATAAGGAAACAACTGAGAATCCAGATACTAAAACAGTAATGAAATTGTGTAAGTATCTTAAAGTAACGCCAAATGAATTTTTTGGTATTGAAGAAAGCGTGGTGAATTAAATGAATCAACTGTTAAGCAATGAAGCAAGCCAACAACTTGTGAGTGACATTATAAGTCTTGCCGAGAAGTTAGCAATAGAAAAAGCTAGGCAGTCACAGAAACGTTGGCTTAGACAAAATGAAGTCATGAAAGAGTACCGATGCACACATGCAGATATTACTAATTGGGAAATTGCAGGACTTCGCAAACGTAGACAAGGGAAGTCATGGTATTACGATCGCAAGGACATTGATGAAGTATTAGAAGGACAAAAACAATAAACGCCCGCAATGCGTGAGATTGAGAGAAGAAAATTTAAGGGAGAAGATAACATGCGTATTTTTATAGGATTAATCACACTTAGCGCCACAGCATCATCAGTAGTAGGTATTGTTACACAGGATATCTTTAATTCGCTGGCTATGTATACACCACTAGCACTTATATCAATAGTAGTTAAAGATACTTTGGAAAACAGAAAAATCAAAAAGCAATTAATGGAGGGAAAATAATATGAATTATTCAGAAAAAGTAGAAGAAACAGTAGAATATGCAGATTTGAGAAATAAGGTACAAGCGTTGTTGGATTTCCTAGGTACAGAAACATCTGAATTAGAAGATGAAAGAGAATGGGCAATGAAAAGCAATGAATCAATCGCTTATCAAATGATTAATAACAACATTAAGCAAAATTATGTAATCGAAAGCACGTTATTAGCTATTAGAAGAGATATTGAAAATATGCACGATGATATTCAAACGAATATTAAGCAAGAAAAAAGCGCATCTGTACAGTCGGCAAACTCAACAGATAACGCTTAACGCAATTTGGAATGTTTAAAAAACAAGCGTGACTTGGCTTATTTATATATTTAATTATACCATTTCACGCCTTGTTTTAACAGTAGGAGGGAAAAAATAATGGGTTTTGAACAAATTAAATTACAGCATGATATTCGATTAAATATTATAGAGTACAAAAATTTATCTTCCTATTCATTTGTTCAAACTAATGATGTGATGTGGTCGGAATGGCTTAATAGATTGCAAACACCAATGAACCACTATGAAAAGTATCAACGTGGGTTGGTCGTTTATGGTGATGTTAAAGATGTTGAACAAGATGGGAAACTAATACAAAAATATCGCAATGATGAAAATATTATAAATAGAAATACACTAGCACTTGATTATGATGATATTGAAGATTTCAAAGGATTGTACAGTGCTATCTGTAAACACTTAGAAGGCTTTTCTTGGGCATTTCACACAACTTATAACCACAGTACAGAAAAACCACGCATACGCCTTATGGTGCCTTTAAATAAGCCTGTGAGTGCAGACGATTATAGAAAGTATACGCAAGTACTAGCGCAGAAAATAGGTTGCAAAATTGATGAAGGTAGCTATCAACCATCAAGAGCAATGGCCTTACCTGTAAGACCAGATAAGAACAGACCATATATTTTTAAATATAATGATGCACCAGCAATCACAAATGATGATTTAGTAGAGTTATCAAAAAATCTAGAAAATACGCAAAAAGATAAATCAATTACCATTAACTACTCAGGTCATTTAAAAAAGCGTGATTCAACTTATTGGCGTGATCTTGCGTTTGGTGTAAGTGAAGGTGGACGTAATCAAGCGCTGGCATCAATTAGTGGTTACTTATTACGTAGGTATGTAGACGTAAACCTTGTATATGGTCTAGTGATAGCGTGGGGGAAATCTTGTAATCCACCTATGGACGACGGAGAAATAAACAAAACATTTAACTCGATACTCAAAAAGCATATGAACAACTAGAGGGGGACGGGATATGACAGTAGAGGAAATGGAAGTAACTAAAGAAGATGTATTCGAAACTATGAATAGTCTTGAAAAATTTCAAGAAATCAATAAAGATAAACCAACTATTCCAGAACCTTATTTAATTAAAGGTAAATGGCTATATTTGGAAAAAGAGAAGAAAAACACTAAAGGTGAAGTTATTGATATAGCTCATATTTATATTACAAGTACGCCACCTTATGTTACTGAAAGGTATAAAAATGTTGAAACTGGTGAATTTTATTATGAATTAGAATTTGAAGATGAAAAGCGTAAATATAAATTACCAGTATTGGCTCGAGATATTACGCAAGGTAAATTTTTAGTAGAACTTGCAAGTAAAGGTTTAGAGGTTACTCAAAATGAAGCAGGTAATCTTGTTCAATATCTAAGTTTTTACAGACGTTGGAATAAAATACCAGATTATGATGTAGCTACACGATTAGGCGATATTAACGGTCACTTCATTTCACCTTATGAAGAAGATCAACAGGATAATCAGTATAAAATATTTAATGCAGACAGAGGATATCAAGCGCTAATTGATGCTTTTGAAACAAAAGGTAATATTGATGATTATATAAAAGGCGTGTTTAATCCTATTAAGAATAATCCTATGGTGATGATGATGTTCTATAGCTCACTAGGTTCAGTATTACTTAAAGATTTTGACGTAGACCCATTTGTAAGTGAGATATCAGGGCGTACATCAAGTGGTAAAACTTTCACATTGAAGATATGTGGAAGTGTTTGGGGGAATCGTAAACTGATTACTGAATGGAATGCTACTAATGTAAGTGTAGAGCGTATGGCATCATTTATGAACTCATTTCCTTTGATTAAAGATGATACTCGAAAAGCCGACAATCCATTTAGAATACCTAGTATCGTATACCAATTTTCTGGAGGGCAATCAAAAGGACGTGGTAATTCAGACCGTTCTATTGATTATTTGGAACCATGGAACAACATCATGCTTTCAAGTGGTGAAGTTGCTATACCAGATATAGCACCAGATAAGGCAGGAGTCGCAGGTCGAGTAATTACTTTACAAGATGACCCTTTTCCAAATACTGATAAAACTGAATTTGGTGATATAGCAAAAGCGATGGAAAATAATCATGGTTTATTAGGTAAGTTATTCATAAAACAATATAAATCTGACAAAAATAAATATAAAGCATCATTCGAAAGTGCAGTTAAATATTTCATAAAACAAGCTAATGGTAATGAGGTAATGGATCGTATCGCACGTGGTTTTGCACTACTACAAACTACAGGGGAAATATTAAATGATATTGAAGGTTTTGAGCATGACCCATATATTAATGTGAATAAAGCACACACAAGCATGATGAAGAATAACAAAAACATTGATAAGCCGAAGCAAATGTTAGAAGAATTACTTGAAAAACTAAATGCGAATCGTGGTCGTATTGCCTACAATAAGCATCATTATCATGATAATGCAGAACTTATGGCAATTTATAGATATGATTTTGTTCTTGTTATGACTCCAACTATAAAAGAAGTGCTAGGTGCTGAATTTAATTCCACTGTTAAACAATGGGATGAAAGAGGATACCTTGAAACGAATAATTATGGGAAACAAAAAAATATAAGATTTAATGGAGAACAACAAAAAGGTTATGCCATTAAAACTGAAATCATTAACGAATTAGGATTTGACTTTAAGAAAGAAGAACAAAGTTACTAGTAGTTACCACCTAGTTACTACTTATTCATCAAAAGTAGTAACACCTATAAGTGTTGATATGACAGCTTTTATAGTTGATTTTGATATAAATGTTACTACTGTTACTACTTTCAAAATAGGAGGTTATATATAAATTAATAAAAATAACTCTCTCTTTCTTATAAGAGTACCCCCTTAAAAAAAGTAGTAACACTAGTAACAGTAGTAACGTATAAGCTGAAAACCTTGATATGAAAGTATTTATGTGATGTAGAAAAGTAGTAACTTTATTAAAAAATTAGTAACCAAGTAGTAACATTTTAAAGAAACGGACAAAAAGGAGATTTAAGAAAATGAGATACCTATATAACAGTGGCAACAGATATGGAACTGTAACAACTAATAACAATGTACATCGTGTGATTACAGAATATCCTCGTGAAGTGTTTTACTTTAACGATGAAGAACTACATCAATATATGGCATATAACGATTTAGGCTTTAACGCAATAGATTTTAACGACATGACAATGCAGGAACTAGAAACAGTCTTAATGTGGTGTAAACAGTTAGAGCCTATAAAATCAGTTAATGAAAACTATTCTAGTTACAACTTAAAGCATATGTTTGAACGTGAGCCTTATGGTTTTTATATATCAAACAGTAACATGAAAGAGGCGATGGCATTAGCTGGATTTAAGCCTAAAAGTGCTGATGATCTAAATTGGTTTTATCCAATAAGTGAACGTAGCATCAAGCAACTTTAATAGTATATTCATTTAATTCTTTATAGTTTCAAATTAATTAACGATATTAGAGATTTTCTATATCTATAATATTTAAAGGGGATTTGCACATGTGGTATAGAGATGTGGTTAATCAAATTGTTGCTAGACTGCCAACCAATATAAGTAATGTATCAGATAGTTATTTAGATACAGTGATCAAGCGTTATGTAACTAAAAAAGATGATATTGATCAAATTAAACAAAGTATCAAAGATATGAAAAGTAGCAAGAAAATTAAAACATACAAAGATTTTATAACTAAAAAATAAGGGAGTTTTTTAAATGGCTAAAGTAAATGAAAAATCAATCGAAGTATTCAACAAGGTAATTGAACCAAAGGTAGAGAATAAAAAATATGTAGCGTTAGAAAAGATTAAAGTAACTGACAAACTTAAAGAGTTTGATTATAAGATGTCTCACTACCGTGATGAAAACGACTATACAATGATTGCTTCACTTAAAAAGGAACAAGGCAAACTAGAAGATGAAATTGTAGCATTACATGAACAAAGTGAAGATGAGAATCACAAATTGTTAGATGAAGATATTAAATCATTTAACGATGCATACGATAAGGAAGTAAATGAATTACGTAATACGAATGACAAATTGATTCAAGAGTTCAATGACAAATTGAAAGGTGCATATGAAGTATATGAAAAGATTGCAGCTAACAAAGTAGAAGCTATGCGTAGAGCAACAAGACGCAATTATTTGAACACAGCAATAAGCAATCCAGACCAATGGAGATTAAGTTTACAACGTAATACAAGTTTAGTTGATGATCCATTTAGAACTAATACAGACCCTAGAATAATAGCTACTAAATTTGAACAGAAGTTATTTAACATTAATGGTCGTGCAGATTCAGAATTTAACAACGGAAATAAAAAATGGTAGGGGGAATTTAAATGAGTTACACAGTTTTAAGTCCATTAGAACAAGATTACGCATTAGGGTTTGATGAAAAGAAAAATACTATTATTTTAAAACCACTATATTCAAATACGAAAGTTGGAATAGCTACGTCCGATGGTGTTGCAAATTCTAGTATTAATTATAAGAATGGTTCACTTACAAGAAGAGTGTTCAAAAATTTTAAAGATACAGACGGAATAAACATAGTATTGAATAACAGTGAAAACTCATTCGTTGTTAATAGTAAAGATAAGGGCGTGCTTACTGTAATTAATGAAGAATATATCGGCTTTGGTATTCAGGTGGATAAAGTTGAAGATAAAGGCGAAGGATTACAAGAATTAGTAGATATAGCCAAGAATAAGAAATCGGTATCAGTACAAAGCTATGCAAGTAAAATAGGGATAGATAATACAACAATAGGGAACATTGATAAGATAGAATTAATATCTGTTAATACAAAATAAATTACTTATAAAATAGTATTGTTATAATATGATTTATGTAGTATAATGTAAGTAGGTAGAAATCTACCATTGAATGCTTTATAAATCATTCAGTTAATTCTTCTGGTAACAATTTATTAAAACGCTTGTTCTTGAAAGTTGCACGTTTCCTTATACGCCATCATCACTTGTCCTGCTCTTGTACTTGTGGTGGTGGCTATTTTAATATCAAGAGTTTGTGCATACTTATATATTCAATAGATCATTCATTCTTCATATATAACTTATGATTGATGTGTGATTAATAGATTGATATTGAACATTGTTAAAGCAAGAGAAAGATTATAAATTGTTGTGATATTAATAATAGAAGTATTCAAGTTAGAGAATATTATAAGTTATAAGTTGTATTGAATGATGAATAACAGATTGATTCAATGATGATTAAAGAATAAATACTTAGTTCAATAATGATATTGAGATAAGTAAATGTATTTAACTAAATGATTAGATCATATTAAATCCTTTTTTAATATCAATAGAAGATTGATTAAGTAAAATAACTTTGATGAACAAACTTAAATGATTACAAAATGTTTTGTTCTTTTGTTTGAAGTTAAAATTAAATTCAATTATAAAAATAAAAATTAATAAACAATTATAAATAAACATTCAACATGAACATGAATACAAGAAGTATCTTCATACTAATTCATAGGTTAAATGCTAAATAGTGTTAATAGCTTTATAGCAAACAGTTTACTAATACAATGGTTATAAATCGTTCGATAATAATGAGATGTTCAGAAGTTGAAATAATCATATAATGTGGCTAATTGTAGATCTAAATAGAATCATTATGAAAAGTAAGTTACAAGATGAATAAGACGATGAAAAAACTTGAAAATTATACTTCATACAAGCCATTTAGAGCTTGTTTTAGAGCATGTAACAACAGTGTGATAAAGGCGTTATAAATAATAAATGCATGTCATTTTAGTGCAGCTATTACCAGTTGAACAGCATCGATTTAAAAAGGGGAGGCATCTATTAGCCCCCACTTGTTTTGAAGTTGTTTGTTATCGGTCGACAGGTAATCTCGCTAGAATGTTGAAAATGAAAGTTGAAAATGTGTAAAGAAAAGTAGCTTTACATAGTGAGAAAATCATTTAGAAAAGGGGAAATTGAATGGCTCAAAGAAAATTATTGTCACAGCAAAAGAGTAGATTGACAAAAGATACACAAGAAACCAAGAAAGCTACAGAAGAAGCGCTTGGTCAATTAACTGAATTGAAGGACACAGCGCCCGAATGGTTAGATAAAACAGCTAAAAAAGAGTGGAATAGGATATTACCACTTATAAGAGAGTTGCCAGTAGCTGCACTTGACCTAGCTTTATTATCAATGTATTGCCAAACATACAGTAATTACATTAATGCTACTAAACAATTGGAAAAAGAAATGGTAACTGTTACCGAAAGAGGTACAAAGTTATCTAGTTTTTACACTATACAACGTGACAGTATAACCGCAATGAACTCTATCGCTCCTAAATTAGGTTTAACTGTAGAATCAAGATTAAAAATTATGGAACCTAAAACAGCGAAACCACAAGATGATGTATTTGCAGAAATGATAGCAAGTAAGGGAAGAGGTAAAACGGTATATGATGTATTCGGTGTGGATGATGACGACTAATATATAAATTGGAGGGCTACTATGAGATTAAAACGTTGTAAATCAGTTTTGTTGTATAAGGAAGAAATGAAAATTACTGAATACGAATTGTTAACTAGTTATAATCCTCAATTCATTAACAGTAAGATACGAGCAATACAGGAACAAATTGATGCAATGTATCATTTAAACACTTCGCATATGATGTGTGACGATGTTGCAGGAGTTATAACTGTTTCATATCCATTAGAAAAATTAGTTATATGGATCATAGAACAAAAGGAAGAATTGAATCGTTTTAAAACTAATAGTACCAAGAAACTTAATTTATTAAAGAAACTTATCAGTAACTATACGGCAAAGGAACAAAATGAAGTGATGAGATACTTCAAATCTAATGGCAGTAACAAGCCGATTAAGACGATTGATAAGTTACAGGTAGATTTATATAAAGTGCATCATCATAAGCGTTTAGAACGCAATAAACAACGTCAAAAAGAGAGTGAAGTTATATATCAAAACTTTGTAGTAGAAGTTAAAGAATCGCTAAATAATGAGCGTGAGGAGTTGGTCGTGTGATTAAAAGTTTGAGTAAAGAAGATTATCCAATTTTAGAACGATACATGCGAAACTACCGTAGTATGGTTGATAATTATAAGAATAAGCCTAGCGACATGAATGAACTTCAATATATGAACCTAGAATCAATTGTGAAAGGCATTACACAGGTATATAACGATAGTGAAGTCAAAATACAACAGATTATAAAGCTCACGTGGTGGGATGATAAGAAGTATACAGATGAAGTGATTGCTGATGTAATAGGTGTAAGTGAGTTAACATTAAGACACGCTAGAGAAGTTATATTAAAACGTGTTGCAAAGGTAGTAGAATATGTATGAAGTATGATAAAGCTACTGTAAAAGAGTTTATATTAAACTACCATAAGACAATTGATAATAACGAAACACGTGACGAAGATGTTGGAATAGATGACTTCTTTAATGTAAGTGATCAACCTGTAAATAATATGATAGATAATAGTAATTTTGAAGATGCGATATTTTTCAATGAATTAGAAACTATTGTTGAAAGGGTAGGAACTGATAGAGAGTTTTATTTGTTTCTACTGCTGTGTAAGGGAGTTAGTTATGAAAAGATAGGAAGTATCTTTGATGTGAAAACACCGAGGGTTAGGCAGATGCTTAATGAGTTGTTGGATAAAATAGAATGAATAACATTGCATTTTTTGCGATAATAGTCTAGTAATATTGCTAGTTGAAATTCAGTTGAAATAACATTTATTATAGGTGAAGTATTGATAATTAATCAAAAGATTTCAAATTATCAATAGTTTTAGATGTTAAGTCTAGTAATTTTCTCATAATAATATTATTATTAAGATATGTATAAACTATAGTAAATTATATAGGGGTGAAAACAATGAGAGAAACAAATGTTAGAATGTTTGAAATTCACTACTTTGATATAAATGATAAACATGACAGCTTCGTTAAATTTTTAAACTTGTCAGAGGAAATACTTTTAAGTTTTAAAAAAAGAGAAGAATTGTTGACACGTGAAATAAACTGGATAAATGATAACTTTATTACTGTTATTAATGAAATAAGTTTATTGAGTAAGGGAAACAAAAAAGAAGGACTATTGAAAATGGCGATTTCCGAAATGACAATTATCAATAATTTAGATGATTACAATGAGGACAAAGCCTATAATTTTATTGAACTTATTATTAACTTGAAAAATAAAGTTGATAGAATTAACAATATGTGGTCATATAACAATTTCGTATTATCTAATGATTTTGAAGAATATAAAAATTATGAAAGAGCGGCAGTTTAATGAAAGAAAAATTTCACATACAATTAAAAAAATTTGAATTGCAAGCTTTAAATTTTATAAAAAAAGAAGATTATGATGGTAAAGAGCTTGAAATAGAACCAGACTATAAGGTTTTTATTGAAAAAAAAGAAGCAGCTACAAAAGAAGCGTTTATATATATTACTATTGAAAATGAATATTTTGATTTGAAAACTGTTGTAAAAGCTTATTTTGTAGATGAAGAAAATTCAAACATTGATAACCAAAAATTAAGTAAAATTATTTTATCATTAATATTACCATTGGCTAGACCGATTATTTATCAAACCTTATTGCAATCAAATATGCAAGGAATCATTTTACCTACCTTAGACATACAAAGGCATATAAAATCTGATGATTAGCGTAAAAAATTCTAATATAAGTAATAATAAGAATTGTTACGGTAGCATTAAATTAATATCTAGTAGCTTGAATTTTTTCAAGAAAAAGGAAAGCGATGTATATAATGATGCAGTAGACTTGATTAATGGTATTGTAAGGGATCTTCATTCATTTGTATTAAATAATTGTTATGATTTTAAGAATATAGAGATTGCTATCACAGATAAATTAAACTTTTTTTATGAACTTAATGCTGAGATATCCTTAGGAATAAAACATCATATTAAGCAAATTAGTAAAAAAATGAAATATATACTTGAACAAATAAGGAAAAATAAAAATAAAGAATTTGTAAATAATATTAGAGGTTTATTGACTGAAAGCGTTGCTTGTTCTTTTATAGGTAATGTGAATTATCAATCAGAATCCACACTTATTTGGGATTGCGTTTTTTATAAAGGTAATCAATTATTAAAATATATAGATTCTGATGGAAATCAAGTGAAGAGTGTAGATATTTTTTGTAATAGCAATGATGTTTCACTTTATGAATGCAAAACAAGGCCTTTTTTTAAAATTAGTCAATTTTATTTTATGAATAATTTAAAACAGCAATTTGCATTAGAAAAAAGAACAGCCAATTTATTTACATTTATACTACAATACGATCAACATCCAAGTTTTCAAGAAGAGATTAGAAAAATTCCAAATCACTTTACTATACTTACAATTAAAGATATAAAAATTTGATGAGATATTTTGATAAAACAATTATTAAAGAATATTGTAATTTAAATGAATATACGGTGATTATATTAAAGGGTAGGCACTTATGTGCTTGCCCTATTTTTTTGTGCAAAAAAAGTGTTACAAAACAATAAAATTAATATATAATTTTTTTATTAACTTAAAAAAGAAGGAGTAAAGTGAATTGGGATTATTAGCATTTATTATTTTACTTGGTTGTGGATTTTATATTTATAAAAATATAGCCTACATATTAGCAAGACATATAGGGAGTTTTGAATAATAGTTATAAGCACACCCATCAGCAGAAGTGTTGGTGGGTGTTTTATGTATTGGTGTTACATTTAATAATGTTCATAAGACGCTTAGGCACTTATAAATAACAATTAGGCAATATAATTTGTATAAGAACTATGTTAATATAAAACTAAATTTCATATCATGTTAGGAGTGCTTATTTTGAATAAAAACACAGTGTTGGATAAGGGTTATTTTATAGCGACTATCTTAAATGTTTTCTTTTTACTTGGACTTATTTTTATAATGAAAACAGAGAATTTATTTATCTTAATCCCTTATGCGATTATAATGGTGTTAAACGCTGGATATTTAGTCGCTAAAGCGATGAAAATTAGGAATAACTAAAGTGATTAAAAAGATCAACTGATTAATAGGTTAATAGTGTTTGAGTTAGAGAGATTAGAATAAAAAGTAGATGGAAGGCAATGAAGAAAAAAGATTTGAAAATTTTAAAAATTACATTCTCTGGGTTAGCGGCTATATTATTTTATATTTCTGGATTATGGATTATTAGTGCTTTCTTTGCTTTGTTGTCATTGTATTTTATTGATGGAAAAGGAATGAGAAAATAAACACAATACTTTATGAGACCACTCTAATCACTCACGCACGTCACTGGGTGGTTATTTTTAATGCGCCACTGTTTTTTGAGAAAAATGGAATGTAACAATAGAAGGAATATTAAAATATTCATTTATCAGCAGAAGTGTTAGTGGGTTTTTTGAATATAATGAGCTATAATTATATATGTAATGACTATTTATAATAGTATGAAAGAAAAGTGCAGTTATGCTTTTAGCCTAGTGCCTGGTGTTACTGGTTCGATTCCAGTTTTTTTATTATTGTTAATTGCTATACATTTATATGTAATACTGGAGGCGATGTCGATGGAGAAAAAGAATTGTGATGTTATAGATTTATTGTTAAATGTTTTGCAAATCTTAAATGATGTTACAGTTAAAATGGTGGTTCCAACACTAGGCTAAAAGCATAATATGGAGAAATTAACGCTTTTGAATATCGTCATTATTGGTAATGAGAAAATGCTCTTTAATTATATATTAATGAATCTTATAATAGTTTTGAAAATAAAAATGTCGATAAGTTTTTGATACGATAATTTTTAAAACCTCTAGAAAACCTCTAGAAAACAAAAGTGTAGAATTGCTTGAATGGCGGTTGTTTAAAAGAAAATCATTAGAAAACCTCTAGAAAACCTCTAGAAAACCTCTAGAAAATAGAAAGGATAAAAAGGCTATGGAACAAGAATTTTATATTGAAGGAACGACAATTGAATATAAAAAGGCGAAAGATGAGTTTCCTAAGTCATTTTGGGAAACATATTCTTCTTTTTCTAATACAGAAGGTGGCATAATTTACTTAGGTGTAAGTGAGAATAAACAAGGTCGTGAAGTTACAGGGGTAAAGGATGCTAGTCAGTATATTCAAACTATTGTTGATACAGCCAATGATAACAAATTCACAAATTTTAATAATATTGATAATAATAATATAGAAGTATTAGAAAAGGACGGATTGACTTACATAAAAGTATATATTCCTGAAGTGAAAAGTGAAAATAAACCTTTGCATGTAAAGAATAATATAAATAACAGCTACATTAGAAGAAACGACAGCGATCATAGAATGAGCGGAGAGGAAATAAGACGTTACTTGAGAGACGCTAATCCTAAAAGTGATAGCGAATTATTAACTAATTTTAATATCGATGATTTAGATTTAGATGCTGTAAGAAAATATAAGAATTTAATTCATGAGCGAAACTCTGAAATGGATGTCTTGTCTATGGATAACTGGGAGTTTTTAAAACAGTTTGGAGCTGTAGGTAAAGATAGAATTGAAAATGAATTTAAATTAAAAAAAGGAGCATTACTCTTTTTTGGGAAGGAAAAAGCGATTTTAGATGTTTTCCCTAACTTTCATTTGGACTATCGTAATAGAACGCATTATTCTGAAGATGAGAGATGGATAGATAGAGTAGCGTCAGGAGAACTTGGAACTGAAGAAGTTAATCTATTCAATTTTTATAATACAGTTTTAAATAAGTTAGTTAATACAGTGTTAGATGGGTTTGCATTGGATAAAACAACACAGGTCCGACAGGATGTTAAAACAGATGTAGAGGTTTCTTTAAGGGAAGCACTAGCTAATTTATTGATACATGCTGATTATGAAGATAATTCATCTATTATTGTAGAAGCTTATAAAAATAATTATGTTTTTACAAATCCTGGTGAGTTGTTGGTTACAAAAGAAGAATTTGCCAGAGGTGGCGAGTCCAATCCTAGAAATTCTACAATAGTTACTTTGTTCAGAAAAGCAGGTTATAGTGAACGTGCTGGATCAGGAGGCATGAAAATTTTTAGAGCAGCACACAAAAATAAATTTCGTATGCCTGAAATAGATAGTAGTGAAGGTAAAACAAAATTAAAAATTTGGAAAATTGATTTAGTAGATAGCTATGAAAATTTAGTTGAGCAAGAGAAAACTATACTTCAATTTATAGTAAAAGAAAATAGAAAAGTTAAAATGAAAGAAATACAAACACTAGAGGGTATTACAGAATACATTGCTAAGACAAATGTAAGTAGCTTAATAGAGAAAGGAATAGTTAAGAGATTTGGAGAAAGTAGGTCAACAACTTATGGATTAAAACCAAATTCTAGTGAGATGATTGCTAATATAGAACATAACATGAGAAATATGCAAGAATCCATAATAAATAAAAATCGTTAAATGAATAAATAAAACTTTATGCATTTTTAGTAATGTAAGAGGGCAAAAAAAGGGCGTAATTTTGATTATCATGACCCTCCATGATAATCTACTCAATTATTCGGGCGATACATTTCGTTGTAAAAAATTTATCCTATTATATAAATTATCTCACGCATACGGGAATGAATACGTAATTGAATACGTAAATTTTAAAATGTTATTAATTAATGCAAATGATGAATAGAATAAAACACTGATTTATCAACTGTTTACAAGTATTACAAAGCTATGAAAAAGTACAACTTCATTGAGTGGGAATAATCGTATAGAATGAAGTAACCCCTTAGGCATAGGCTTAAGGGGTTGTTTTTGTGGATTTGAAATTATAAAAACCAAATTAAAATTTTCTGACCACGTATATATTACAAAAGTCGCTATCTAGCTAAAATATCCTATGTAAATAAGTAGTGACACAAATGATATGCCAGCTAATACAAAGAAGAATGCTTCGACGTAGATGCGTAGTTTAGACATCGGTTCTACATTATAATGTTTTCTTTTATGATTATGGTGTTTGAGTGTTAATTTCATACCGATATAAGTATAAAGAATAACAAAAATAATTCCCAAGACAATCGCAATTGGTATTGGTAAATGTATGAATAGCCACCTTTTTTATCTAAGCGTAGCATAAAGATAATATGTTGTTAACAATACAATGAACATCTGTTTAAAAAGTGATTAAGTAAAATTGGTGAAAAATAACCATTAAAATAGCCATGTAAATGGATTAGAAATATGTTATTGTAAACTTAATAATTTGATAAGTGGGGTTGGCTGCTGTTATGAAAAAGACTATTATTGCTACATTTGCCGTGAGTCTA
>ERZ1023497.278-NODE-278-length-17030-cov-107.965596_pt1 | contig 17030 bp, 18 predicted proteins | sample MGYA00380543_ERZ1023497 | MGnify/ENA primary metagenome ERZ1023497 (study PRJEB33173, sample SAMEA4830384) | metagenome | study: EMG produced TPA metagenomics assembly of the PRJEB25223 data set... | reverse complement strand
CAGTACCTGGTGGTAAATCAAGTATTAAGTAATCTAATTCTCCCCATTTAACTTCTGTAAAGAAACTTGTGATCATTTTTCCTAGCATTGGACCTCTCCAAATGACAGGTGCATTTTCTTCAACGAAAAATGCCATAGAAATAACTTTAACACCTTCACGCTCAACAGGAATAATTTGTTCGCCTTCAACTTCTGGTTTTTCTTGTATACCCATCATATCTGGAACACTAAATCCATAAATATCAGCATCAACAAGTCCTACTTTCTTACCTTCTCTTGCAAGAGATACAGCTAAGTTAACAGCTACTGTTGATTTACCAACACCGCCCTTACCTGAAGCAATCGCAATAAATTCTACTGGATTATCTTTAGATAATAATCCTTCTATAGTTTGTTCTTCCATTACACCTTTGAATTTTTCTAATGCATTATCAGATAATTCATCAAATCTTATCCCAACAGTTTTCGCACCATTCTCTTTTAAGAGATCTACAATTTCCATTTGTAAATCAAGTTGTGGTTGCCCACCTAGTTTAGCTATGGCAACTTTAACGCTCACATGTTCTTTTTCTTCTTTAATGCTAACTTCAACTATGCCGCCTGTTTCTTTAAGTGGTACATCTACAATCGGATCATGTAACGCTCCCACAAGTTCTTTAACCTGTTCTACTGATAACAAAATCTACGACTCCCCTTCTAAAATAATTATCTACTTATCATTATATTAAGTGTAACAAAAAATTTAAACATACAGGTAGTTTATTGTTCAAAAAAAGGCTGAGATCATAATCTCAGCCTTTAAATCTACTTATTTTGAATGATTAGGTATTCTTGTGTTGCGATGTTTGTTTTCTGATTTAATAAATATAGATAAGACAACTCCGAAAAATACAATAACAGTCAATACTAAGAAAGCAATATTGATACCGTGAATCATTGCTTCAGATTGTAATATCTTCGCAGTATTACCAGCATTGGCATATTCTAATTGTGTTTTTGAAGGTTCAAAATTCTTAGCACCAATTGACATAATTGTTACTAATATACCTGTACCAATTGAACCAGCGATTGTTCTTAGTGTATTCATCATCGCTGTACCATGAGATAACACTTCGTTTGGAATTGCATTTAATCCTGCAGTATTAACAGGCATCATAATCATAGAAACACCAAACATTCTAATTGAATAAACAACAATTAAATACAATAATGACGTACTATCATTTAGAAATGCAAGCATGAACGTTGTCACTGTAATGATTGTAAAACCTATGATTGCCAACCATTTCGCACCATATTTATCGAATAAACGACCTGTCACAAGTGACATAACACCTGTAATGATTGCACCTGGCAACAATAGTAAACCAGAGATTAATGCTGAATAACCTCTTGCATCTTGCATATACATCGGCATTAATAAAGATGGTCCTATTAAAGATACCATTGAGAACACACCAATGATTGTTGTTAGTGCAAATGTTTTATACTTGAATACTCTTATATTCAATAATGGGGTTTTTAATTTTAACTGTCTAAATACAAAGATTACTAACGTTACAATACCAACAATTAATGTAACGATAACAATTGGTGATGTGAATCCTAGAGATCCTGCGCTACTGAATCCATATAATAAAGATCCAAAGCCTACTGTAGATAGAATAATAGATGGTACATCTAAGTGAACATCTTTTGGTTTAGAAATATTCGTTAAGTATTTCGCACCAAAAGCTAATGCTACAACCGCGAATGGAATGATTGTGTAGAATGGACTTCTCCAACTAAAGTTATCAACGAGATAACCAGATAATGTTGGACCTAATGCTGGGGCGAATGAGATAACGAGACCCGCCATACCCATCGCAAAACCACGTTTTTCTTTAGGGAATAAATTAAAGAGTACAAATTGCATAAGGGGCATCATAACACCTGCACCCATTGCTTGAAGTACTCTTGCTAACATTAATATTCCAAAGTTTGGCGATAAAGCGGCAACTAACGTACCGATTGTAAATGATAACATCGCCATTAAATAAAGTGGTCTTGTATTAAATTTATCCATTAAAAATGCTGTAGCCGGTATCATAACACCGTTGACTAACATAAATCCTGTCATTAACCATTGACCTTGGTTGGCATCGATTTTTAAATGTACCATGATTTCAGGTATTGCTGTATTTAATAAAGTTTGGTTTAAAATCGCCACAAAGGCACTTACTAACATTACAGCTACTACTAAATTTCTTTGACCTTTTGAAATGTCCTGAACATTCATGGTTTCAACTCCTTCCAAATATACCTTTGCTATTATGCACTATTTTATTTCGGAAATCAAAATAAATGTTTCATCGGTTTAAATTTTTGCTATCTGGATAGAAAATTTCAGTACATATATATAAAACAGTGATAATCACTAAAATGACCCAAAACTCAATTTTGATTTGTGAATAATATATATGTACTGTGAAATAAAACATAATCGTGCTAACAGTAATTGTTAATAAATGAAAAGTCATACCCTTGAAATACGGATTATCATTTAGTCTATTTTTAAATCTATCTAATAAAAATTCTATAGCGACAAGTGTAAAGTAGCCAAACAATATATAACTACCATAATAGAACAAGTTATCTATCATACTTTTATTGTAGTTGAATTCTGCTAAGCCATAATAAATTAAAATTCTGCTTAATCCAAACATACCAAAAGAAAGTAGTACAATAAAAATTGCACCAGACAATGTGAAAATACTTATAATAATCAATATGGACAATAAATGAAAAATATCAAAACGCTTATTTTTTCTTTTCATACATTGTGACTCCCTCTAAATATGTTTTACCTTTAAAAACTTTTTCTTCTCTTTTCTTTAAATACAATAGACCATATAATCGTCAATGTAACGACTACAAACATAATATAAAACATAATATTTTGAACGCCGTAACTTAAAAATGAAATGTTTAATACATATATTGAAGAAACAATTAAAGAACCAGTTGTACTACCTATCGTCTTAAACAATGTATAAATCGACATCATGGAACCTAATTGGTGATGAGGCGCTTCTTCTTGAACAACGACAACATCTTTCGTATATACCGTACCAAATGATACACCCATTACAAAAACAGCAAATGGAATGATTACAATCCATTCGACGCCTGTTAATATAGCAAAGCTGCCAGCAAACATTGCCAAGAAAGCTAACATATAAATAAATTTCAATTTAAGTTGATCTAATCTACCAAGTACAAACGTGATAAACAACCAACCTACCGACATTGGAAAAATGATTAAACCACTTTGCAACGGTGTAAAGCCTTGTTCATTTTGTAAATAGATTGGCATAAAAATAGTGTAGCCCATCAACATTGTTGAATAAATCATATCTGTAAACAATACGAGAATGATCTTTCTATTAAATGCTTCAACAGGTACAAATGGATTTCGCATACGCGTCTCAACTCTGTAGAGTAATACGACAAATCCAACTAATAATATGAAGCAAATCATACGTACAACAAATGGTATATGTTCTGCAACAATTAGTAAAAAGCTTGCGACTACGCCATAAAATATGAATAAGCCTTTATAATCTAATTTAGTTTTCTCAACTTTCTCTTGTTCGAAATTAAAATACTTAATAACCAACCACATAGATACTAAAGCTATAGGTACATTGATATAAAATAGAAAGCTCCAGTTTAAAGATTCTAATATTGCGCCACCTAACAGTGGTCCTACAATACTAGATATACCCCAAACACTACCAACGATACCCATCACTTTATATCTTCTCGGAATCGGAAATGCAAGTTTAGGTACAACTTGACCTAATGTCATCATGACACCTGCACCTAAACCTTGAACAATTCTAGAAATAACTAGTAATGGGAAACTATGCGTCATTTCACTTAACCCACAAAATACACTACCAATAATAAATACAGATATCCCTAGTAACACTACTAACTTAATATTAATTCTCTTTACAAGTTCACCAACGATTGGTGTCATAAACACAACCGCTATTAAATATACTGTAAAGATTAATGCAACTTCCGTATCAATATTAAAATCTTTCTGCATCGTTGGTGTTGCTAAAGATACGATTGATGTTTCTATAGCACTCATAAACATAATAAGTACTAAAGCCAACACAATTCCTTTGTTCTTAGTCATAATTCACGCTCTTTCGTATACAATATTTCCGTTAACAATTGTTAATTTAGCTTTAATTTGTGCTAAATCTTGACGGTTAACTTTAAATGGATTTTGATCTAACACAGTGAAATCCGCTTCATATCCTACTTTAATTTTTCCAGTACGGTCAGTTGTTTGACCAATCTCACTCGCAAGCGTTGTATATAACCGTAACGCATCAAATACGGATAGTGCTTCTTCTATGAAATACGCACCTTCTTCACCGTACGTTTGTCTATTAACTGCCGCATGAATACCTAGCATCGGATTCGGAGTTTCAATCGGTGCATCTGAACCGCCACCTATTATAATACCTAAGTCTAACATTGACTTGAATGGATATAAATATCTTGCTCTCTCTTTGCCTACTTTATATTGAACCCATGGAAAATCACTTGTAATAAATTGTGGTTGTACATCACAAATCACTGGTAAATTCGCAACGCGTTGTAATAACGCTTCATTTAACGTACTAATATGAATTAATCTATCTCTGAGTCCGTTCTGCACAGGATATTTTTCTATTGCATCCAATACCATTTCACAAGCTTTGTCACCAATCATATGAACGGCTATCGCACCATTATATTTTCTTGCGATTTTCACATTTTCTTCTAGTTCTTCTTGTGTATATATCGCAAGTCCATAATTCGTTCCAGTAGGATCATTAGAATAAGGTTCTTTCAACAATGCTGTACTGCCACCAAAAGCACCATCTGCATAAAATTTCATAGCATCAGGTTCTATCCATTTATCAACAAAAGTCGCTTGTTCTTCCATCATTTGTTCATAAACACTAAAGTGGCGTAACAATCGTACTCTAAATGGCTTTTGATCTTCACCTGGCCCTACAACTGTTTTATAAGCATTTAAAACATCTTTATAATCTTCGTAATATCCTAAATCTTCTGTATGCGATCCTGTTATACCATACTGATATAAATATGTAATCGCGTTATTTAAATGTTTAGTAAGAGACTGTTCATCTTCATTTGATGCTAATTCTTCAAATGGTTCCATAGCTGTATCATATAGCCAACCAGTCAGTTCACCATCTTGTTTTTCATATGAACCACCATCAGGATTTTCGACATCATTTGTCATACCTAAAATCTCTAATGCTTTCGAATTGACGATTGCTGCATGTCTACATACTCTTTTAACAATAACCGGATTATCTTTGCATAACTCATCTAAATCAAATTTATTAAGTCTAACGCCATTTAATAAATTTTCATCATAACCTTCAGCAACTAACCATTCACCTGGTTGTATCGTTTGGGCTTTCTGGCTAATTCTTTGTTTTACATTTTCAATATTTGTCTCACCATTTAAAATGACTGATGATAACCAAACGCCAGTACCCATAACATGAATATGCGTTTCAACAAATCCCGGAAACATTGTCCCACCTTTTAAATCGATTATTTCATAATCCGTTTTTTGAAGTTGGTTTAAATCTTCTTGTGATAAAACAGCTTCTATCATACCATTGTCTACAATTACCCCTGCATATGTATCATCTGGTTTTTCCATCGTATATATAGTTCCGTTCTGATATAACTTTTTCATCCGATTCAGCTCCCTTATACATTCAAGTTTATTCTAATTCTACATATTTAATAGTAAAAAAGACACCGATAAAATCGATGTCTCCTATTTTAATTTTATAAAGTTAATTTTTATTGTATGACATGTTTAACGGCAGCAACTAATGCTTCCGTTCTTTCTTCACCAAAATAAGCTTTATATCTATCATCTGCATCATACATATTTATGATTTCTATGTGCTTCTCTTCTGTATAATTTGGCCAACTATATGTTAACCATTCTCTGTGTAACTTAGTCACTTCTTCTTGTCTTTCCAATGTTGCTCCTTGGTCTACAATATTATCAAGTTCTTCTACGAGTTTCTTTTCAATTTGATTTTTACCTTTAACTTCATCTTTGGTCATATCGAGAAACTGATCATCAGTCTGGTCAATTTTATGGCCGCTTCTATCTTCAACTGTTTCTCCCTGAATCTCTTCGTTAATATTTAGCTTGTCACGATCGAATGTTTCAAAATCTCTTTTTTCTGACATTATGATTTCCCCCTATTCATATCGTATAACATTTAATATTATCTATTTACCCGTTTTGCAAAAAAATAACAAAAAGAGCGGGATAGAAACCTCTATATCAGAAAAAGATTTCATATCCCACTCACTATCTTTATTTCAATCGTCTTTGTTCACCTTTTTTAAGATGTTCATTAAACGTTTGTTTATTATTTCTACGTTGGTGTTTAATCAGTAATACAAATGCATATATTAATATTAGACCGAATATAAGTGAAACAATGCCCATAAACTGCAAACCACTTTGTTTACCGTCACTCAATACAAAGTAATAAAAGAAATAGCCTTGGATTAAAATAATAATTGTAAGAACCGTATAATACAGACGATAGTTCATCTTATCCTCCTACATAAAGTACATAATTGCTAGAAAATGAAATACTGAAGCAATCAAAATGAAGAAGTGCCAAATCATATGGAAGTACTTTTTATCTTTTTGAGCATAGAACCAAGCACCTACTGTATAACTAAGACCTCCAAATAAAATAAACAACATAAATATTAACGATGTCTTATTGATAACTGTTGGTAACATGAGAACACCCATCCAACCCATGATTAAATACATCGCTAAACTTAATTTGTGATTAACATTCTTAGCTGTTGATTTATATACAATTCCCCAAATTGTAATACCCCATTGGACTGCCATAATAAGCCAACCTAACCAGCCGCCCACTAACGATAATGCAATCGGCGTGTAAGTTCCACAAATTGCGATATAAATCATACTATGATCAATAATTCTCATAATGTATTTCTGAGGTGATGAAGATGACATTGAGTGATAAATAGCAGATGATAAAAACATCAACATAATACTTATAATATAAATAGAGACACTCGTCGATTTAAGTGCGCCATCACTAATATAACTTTCTACTGCTGCGTATGGCAAGAAGAATAATAGAAAGAAAGCAGGAACACCATGTGATACTGCATTTCCAACTTCCTCACCGAAGGAAAGTGGCATAATATCTTTAAATGCTTCTTTAACTTTCCCGTTTTTTCTAGGATGAGACTTTGTATGATTGATTTGTTCCATTCATATACCTCTTTTTATAATAGTTGATTGTTCTCTAAATCTCTTTGAGCTGTTTCAATACTGTCTTGTCCTTCTTTGTTCTTTAAAGGGCTAAATTCTTTCGTTCTATCTACTTGTAGTGTAGCAAATGATTCTGCATATTGGAAAATATCAAAATAAAACAATTCGAATTTCAATGACTCTTCTTCTACAACACTGAAGTCTTCATCTAATTGTTTTAACTTCTTAACTGCTAAATGATACGGCAATGGTTTAGAAGCCGCTTCTATAAGAAAATCTAATTTAAATACATGAATACCTATATTAGCATTCTCTAGTTTATCAACATCATCTTCAGATAGCTCAGAATACTCTAATACACGTTTTTTGCCATCTATTGATACAAGACGCCCAACTTTTTCGCCACTATGTGCTTTAATAGATTTAGTTGTCACATCACTATTATGCTCTACTGTAAAACCAACAAACTCAGGGTCCAACACTTTTACAAGAGCGTTATCAATATTGTTTAAGAATAAGTATTCCACGCCATTTTCTTTCATTTCAGCAAGTAACTTTGTCTTCTCTAGAGATTTAAATACACCACCATTACCGTTAGGTGTACGCATCACTCTTTTATTTGTATCTAAAATTAATTGACCATCCGTTGTTAAAGATACAATGTGATCTTGTTTGAAGAAGTGAATATAATTTTCATCGTAATCAAAGTATTTATTCTCTAAGAAAAATGACAGTGTATCTTTATGATTTACGTCACTTGTCATAATATACCAATGAATTGGCGTGCCAATTTCTTCTGTTAATTTCTTTAATTGCTCTGCTTGTCTTTCGAATAAACTTTTATCATTAAATGAGAATGTACCCTTTGGTCCTTTATGACCTAATCTTGTACCTTGCCCACCAGCCATTAATAATACTGCAAATTTACCATCCTTAATAGCTTGTATCCCAAGTGAACGGTATGATTTCAGTTGTTCTTCTGAAAGTTGCTCTTTAACTTCAAACTCAACTTGTTCTATATTATCTGCAACATCTATTGTCTTTCTATTTATGTATACATCTTGATATAGTTTATCTATTTCATCTAAATCTAATTGATTAATATCAGATTCTAATTGTTCTTTCTCGCTTTGGCTCATCACTTTAATATATTCTAAAATGTGATTCTGACCATGTTCTTTCAGGTTTGTTTCATCTAACATTATAATACCTCCGAAAATTTGACTCATTCTTATTATACGACTTTAGAACGATTTGTCTAAAAATATCATAAAAAATTTATAATTAAAATGATTATTTTAAAATTAAATGGGTATTTATAATAATGTGTTGCTTTAAGCACAAAATATTCCTATATATAATAGGCCAAGGAGGATTTTATTATGAGTTTAGGTGATAAGTTTAACGATGCAAAAGACAAAGCAGTTGAAAAAGGTAAGGATCATTTAGAAGAGAATAAAGACGAATATACTGAAAAAGGTAAAGACTTTGCTAAAGAAAAAGGCGAAGATTTAAAAGGTAAATTCGGAAAATAACATAATGTTTAATGGAAGCTAAGACACTACCTTTGTCTTAGCTTCTTTTTTATATAAACAATCGATAAATATCTTTCCACCATAAAACGACCGTGATAATGGTAAATGCAGAAGATAGACTTAAATCCATTACACCGCCTGTTCTAAATACAATAGGTAATTTAACTGAGACATTTAAAGGGTAAAATAGTTTGACGCCTCTTGGTGTTAACATATCTAAAATAATATGCGATAACATACCTAATATAATCGAAACTAAATATGGTTCTGGTGCGGATATGCTTCTCAATCCCCAAAATATTAAAAATAGAAATAATAATGAATGGGTAAACGTGCGATGTCCAAAAATTAATCTAATAATAAAACTAATAGGAAATATTTTCTTGCCTAGATTACTTTTGAAATGACAAATATCTGGGACCAAACTCGCTACACCACATAAACTTACAATCGTAAATGATGTAAAAATATCTTCTCCATAATAAATACTTAATGATGACCCGATGAATATACCGCATGAGAGATGTGTTTTTCCTGTCATATTAATGTTTCCTCTTTTCAATTACTTTATTTTATTTTACCACAAAATACCGAACAAGTATACGAACACTTTGTGACTTTATAGTGATATACCTCACATAATTGCAATTCAAATGACAAAATTGTGAAAAAAATCACATAAGTATTGATTTGTTATTAATCCCTGTTAAACTATAGTTGTAAGTCATATTAAACATAACCCTATACCATTGTTGAAATAACCCCCTTATTTCACAATTAAAAAAACGTTCATCCTTCGCGATGAACGTTTTTTTATTTAGCTTGCTTTGTTTAATTGTGTTTTTTGCTGATGATTACTTTGAGTGGATTCATTGTTGCTTGATTGTTGAGCGCGATTTTGACTTTGCTCTCCACTATTTCTATTCTCATCCTGTTGATTTGTGTTTCGAGATGGATCTGCCTGATTATTATCATCTTCGTATGGTTCATTACTTTGTTCATTTGATCCTTGATTAGAATCTTGGTTAGAATCTTCATTTGTGTTTGAGTGTTGTTGATCATGATGACCTTGATTATTTTGATCATTTTCTTTAGGTAATGAACAGCCATCATCATTACATAAATAACCATCACGTGATAAATTTTGCCAAGCTCTCGTAAATTCTATTGTATTTTCTGCTTTATCACATTCCGCTTGAGAGTTACCTTGATTTAATAAACAATTTCTTGCTACTGTATAAGCTTCTGTATCAAACGTTTCAGTATCATTGTGATTGTTTGGCTTAACTCCATTTACGTTTTCTTCCACTGGAATTTCATCTGTAGATTGTTGATTGTTATTATCATTTTGTTCGTTCTTATTATTATTATTTGGTTTTGATTTTTCTTCTTTAGTTTTAACATCATCTTCTGTTGATTCTGCAGTTGTTTTTTCTTCAGTAGTAGTCGTTTCAGATGATTTTTCATTATCATTATGTTCATTATTCTTAGAAGTTTGGTTGTCACATGCTACTAGAAATAATAAGCAAACTGTTAAGAGACCATAAATCCATTTCATAGAATCACTCCTCGGCCTTTTTGCTTTTTCTTTCTTACTATTCATTAAAGACACTTCTTTCTTATAAAATAATTAAGCATTTAATAAAACATAAGAATATCATACATGATAAACTAACATTAGTAAAAACTATTGTAACATGTAGGAGGTATTAAATATGTATAGAAATGTTAAAAAGGATGAGTGGACAGGTAGAACAGATAGCACAACATTGCGTTCTGCTTTTAGATTTCATCAAATCGTTGACTCAATTCATATTGAGAAAGAAGACATTACACCAAAGAAAGAATTCGAACATCAAGTTAATATGGCACTTATAGGTTTTGAATGCGATGAAGGTGTTTCTAGAAATAATGGTCGACCAGGTGCAGTAGACGGTCCTAAACATTTTAGAAAAGCTTTAAGTCCTTTACCAATACATAATGAGTACTTACATTTAACTGACTACGGAGATGTCATTTGCCACAAAAATAAAATGGAAGAAGCGCAATCAGAACTTGGAGATAAAATCTCAAACATATTATTACATAATGACTTTACAGTTATTATCGGTGGTGGTCATGAAGTATTATATGGCCATTATTTAGGCGTAAGAAAAGCCAACAAAGACAAAAAAATTGGCATCATCAATATAGATGCACATTTTGATATGAGAGATTACGAAGAAAAACCATCTTCTGGAACAATGTTTAAACAGATTTTAGATCAAGATGATCAAGTTGGTTATTTCGTGCTAGGTATTCAGAAAAATGGTAACACAAAAGCACTCTTCGAAAGAGCTGATGAATACGGTGTCCAATACATTCGTGAAGATGAGCTTCGTAGCCATTTATCAATAGAGACGATTACTTCTATTAATTCATTTATTGAAGGATATGACGAAATCCTCATTACATTATGTACAGATTCGATAGATGTAAGTTATGCGCCTGCAGTAAGTGCACCTTGTATTATGGGCTTACAACCTCAAATCGTTCAAACAATTTTACAATTAGTTACAAACTCAAACAAAAGTTCAAGCATTAGTATTGCTGAGCTATCACCAAGATTCGATATAGATAATCGAACTGCAAGATTACTTGCGAATATTGCATCGAATATTTATCACGATCAAGCAGAAGTTATTCAATCACAGTGGGAGTCCTAAATCATGTCAGAATTTAAAAAAGGTATTATTTATGCAATATTTGCATATATTATTTGGGGTGTCCTACCAATTTATTGGAACCTCGTAAGTGAAATTGGACCATTCGAAATTTTAGCACATCGTATTATATGGTCAGCAGTATTCATGTTATTACTGTTATTATTTACAAAACAATTTCCATTGTTCAAAGCAGCAACAATTAAGTTATTTAAACAAAAGAAAATGCTATTCGCTATTATCATCGCTGGTTATATAATTACAGTGAACTGGGGTACATTTATTTGGGCGGTTAATAACCACCATGTACTACAAGCAAGTCTTGGTTATTACATCAATCCTTTAATGAGTATTTTCCTAGCCTTTATTTTCTTAGGCGAACGATTCTCAAAAGCTCAATGGGTAGCTATTCTATTAGCATTTGTTGGTGTTATTTATATGACTTTTCAAGTTGGCGAATTCCCATTCGTATCAATATTACTTGCAACATCATTTGCGCTTTATGGGTTGATCAAGAAAGTTGTAGATATCCATGCATTTAGTAGTATTACGATAGAATGTATCGTGACATTACCAGCAGCGCTTATTTATATCTTCTACTTATCACAACATAATGCCGTTACATTTGGTATGAACAGTTCAAGCGGATGGTTATTACTTTCTGGTGCTGTTACAGCTGTTCCTCTTATTTTATTTAGTGCTGGCGCAAGAAGAATACCACTATCATTAACAGGCTTTATTCAATATATTGGTCCAACTATCATGTTCTTTATCGGTATATTCTTATTGAACGAACATTTCGATGTTGATCAATTTATTACATTCATCTTTATTTGGGCAGGTATCATTATTTATAGCTACAGTAAATATGTAGAACTTAATCGCAATAGAAAAAAATTAACAAAAGAAGCTAGCTAAAAAATAGTAAGATGAATTAAAGGCTGAGACATCAATAAATGTCTCAGCCTTTATTTATTAATATATATCGCCACAAGTTGTAGCTAATAATGCTTTAATCGTATGCATTCTATTTTCTGCTTGTTGAAATACTTTCGAATAATCTGATCTAAATACGTCATCTGTCACTTCCATACTTGTTACACCAAACTTTTCGAAGCAAAGTGCGCCCATTTCAGTATTCAAATCATGAATAGCTGGTAAGCAATGTAAAAATAAAGTGTCATTTTTACCAGTTAAATTAATTAAGTTTTGATTTACTTGGTAATCTTTGAGCAATTCAAAGCGTTCTTCTAATTGTTGTTCCTCACCCATTGAGCACCAAACATCTGTATATATGATATCACTGCCGTAAATACCTTCTTGGATATTATCTGTAATTAATATTTCACTTCCAGATTCTTTACTAAATGACAATGTCATATTTTGAACTTCTTTATTTGGTTGGAGTGATAATGGTGCAACAATATGAATATTCACACCTAAAATTGCACTCGTAACGAGCAATGAGTTCGCAACATTATTGCGTCCATCTCCTATAAATGTCAAAGTCTTTCCTTCGTATGTACCAAAGTATTCTTTAATTGTCATAAAGTCCGCTAACATTTGTGTAGGATGCCACTCATTTGTTAAGCCATTCCACACAGGCACGTTGGAAAATTGAGCTAAATCTTCTACTGTCTTTTGTTCAAATCCTCTAAAAGCAATACCATCAAACATGGATCCAAGTACGACTGCTGTATCTTCAACAGATTCTTTCTTACCTAACTGTAAATCATCTTTACCTAAATAAGACACACTTGCACCCATTTTAGTTGCAGCTACTGTGAAAGCTGAACGTGTTCTTGTTGATTGCTTTTCAAATAATAAAGCGATATGTTTCCCGTTTAAATAACGATGAGGGATCTGATGCTTTTCTTTGAATTTTAATTCCATTGCCAAATCAATAAGTGATTCTAATTCTGCTTTAGAAAAATCAACTTCTTTTAAAAAACTTGTCTTGTTTAATTCTTTCAACATAGATAACTTCGTCCCAATGAAACCAGCTCCTTATTTATTTATAAAGATAATATTACAACATCCGATTCTATTTGTAAATAGTTATTCAATATATTGCATAAAAATACTTTCATTAATTAGTATGACATAATAAATAAAAAATATAACACATTTTCTCGTTTTTCTATTGAAAACGGATACATAATGCGTTATGATGTAGTTATCAAACAAAAGGATGTGTTTAGATATGGCAATGAGAGTATCAAAGGACAATAATCAAGTTCATATTCAATGGAGAGTAGCGGACATTACAATTCCAAATAATGAAATTAAAAACATTAAAGAGGATCAAGATATTCACGCTTTGTCTAATGAAGCCCAAGATCATATCGTAAGAATTGGCTCAACTTTTGGCAAAACAAATCGTGTGATTATCGAAACAAATGTTAAAGAATACATTATTTATACACATGCTGATAAGAAAGTTTATAACGAACTTACTAAAGAAGCTTAAGTTCAAACTTTCAGGCATTTTAAATAAACACCGCGAAGTCATATAATACTGACTTCGTGGTGTTATTTATATGGCATTTTCAAATTGAATTATTATGATACATTTTTAAAGCATGCTAACATATAAGAAAGGAGTGGTGATCAATATGTTAAGAGACTTAAAAGGGCTCAATGCAGTCATTACAGGTGGCTCTAAAGGTATCGGTAAATCAATCGCGATTGCATTAGCTCACGAAGGCGTCAACGTTGCAATTGCAAGTAGAAATATTGATACTTTAAAAGCAACAGCCGATGAACTTAAACAATATGACGTCAAAGTATTTTATAAAGAAACTAATATTGCGCACCAAAAAGATGTGCAACGTTTTATAGAAGATTCATATCATGCATTAGGCTCTATTGATATCGTGATAAATAATGCAGGTATTATGAAGAACAATTCATTTTTAGATGTAAGTGAATCTGAGTTTGATCAATTATTCGAAACAAATGTTAAAGGTATATATTACGTCTTACAAGAAGCATTACCACATCTCGTAAGACAAAAAAGCGGAGATGTTATTAATATCGCTTCAATGTCTGGTTTAAAAGCCAGTGCAACAAGCAGTATCTATTCTGCTACTAAATATGCAGTAATTGGTATGACTGAAGGTATTATGCAAGAAATGAGAAAACATAACATTCGAGTATCATATTTAACCCCTTCAGCTGTATTAACAGACTTAATTGGAGAAACACAATTACAAGAAGATACGATGACGCATCCAGAAGATATAGCAGACGTAGTCATATCACAATTGAAACTACAACCAAGAACATTTATGAAGACAGCACAAATCTGGGCTACTAACCCAACACCAAAAGAATAGGAGAGATAACAATGTATGTTGTAACAAATAGAATTAAAATGAAAAAAGGTTATGCAGAAAAATTAGCACCAATGTTTACTAAAGGTGGCACATTACAAGAAATGAAAGGTTTCATTAAAGTTGAAACTTGGAACATGCAAGACATTGATGACAATGATGAATTACATGTAAATATGTGGTGGGAAGAACTAGAAGACTTCGAAGCATGGAAAACGAGCGATGCATTTAAACAAGCACATAGTCGCGGCGGAGACAGTAATAAAGACAAAGGCGAATCCCCAATGTTAGGATCTGAAATCGCAATCGCTAAAGTCGAAACAACAATTGACCCAAAATAATAATATAAAAACGGACAAACTGAACTATTTAAGTTCATTTTGTCCGTTTTTTAATTTAAAAGAAAATATGAGCTAATATTACAATTATCGGTAATGCAATAATTGTACGGATAATATAAATCATGAAGAGTTTCCCTAGGCTTACTGGTATCTTTGAGCCGAGGATAACGCCGCCTACTTCTGATAAATAAATTAATTGAGAAATACTCAATGCTCCTACAATAAAGCGTGTCATGTCACTTGGTACATCGCTTATTAATAATGAAGGTAAGAACATATCTGCAAAACCAATTAATAATGTTTCTGATGCTTCTTTAGCATATGGTATTTGCATTAATTCTAATAAAGGTACAAATGGTGCACCCAATATACTAAATGTTGGTGTATACTCAGCCACAATAGTTGCTAAAGTACCAATTGTCATAACAACAGGTAGTACTGCTAACCACATATCCAATACCGTTTTCACGCCGTTAATAATGAATTGTTTAAAGCCAGGTGATTTTACAGCTTTTTGAGTTGCTTGTTCAAATCCCCATGATATTGGATTATGCGTTTTTGGAATAGATTCATTTAATTGTTCAGTACTTCCGTTTGAATACTTATCTGGAATTTGCTTAAGTGGCCAGATTCTTGGCATTATAAACGCTGCCACAATACAAGCTATGATAACTGATAAATAAAATTTAAAGAAATAATCCATTAAACCAATCGTTTGTGCTATTACGATTGCAAATGTGATCGATACAACTGAGAATGTTGTCGCAATTACAGTTGCCTCACGACGTGTATAAAATCCCTGTTCATATTGTTGACTTGTAATCATAACACCAACTGTTCCATCTCCAATAAATGAAGCAAGATTATCAACAGTGGATCTACCAGGTAATTTAAATACTGGTCTCATAATTGGTGCAAACATTGGCCCTAAAAACTCTAATAAACCAAAGTCCATTAATAATGGAAGGAATAAACCAGCAAAGAAAAATACTGCTAATAATGTTGGTAATAAATCGTTGTAAACCATCAATCCAGTGTTTTCATTTATAACTGCAGCTGGTCCAACTTTAAAATATGTACAAATTACAAAAATGGCACCTAATACTCTTATAACGACCCATATCCAATTAACATTAAATAATTCATTAACAATTGAACGCTTAGTAGACGTACTATATATCGTTGAAAAAATTACTGTCATAATTGCAGAAAATGATATTAATAACATAATAATCAATCCTGCAGAACCACCTAAAATGTCTAAAGCTTTATTTGCAAGCGATGCAACGGGTAGACTCGTTTGTTCTTTACCTTCACTATTTGTAATTGTTATAGGCACTAAAAATAAATATATTCCTAATAATGATAATATTATAAACTTTAACCTTCCTACTAAAACACTCGTCTCTTTCATACTTTCTCTCCTTTTCACAAGACTAACTATACACAATAATTAATAAATATTCAATAATATTCATCTCTCATTTTATTATATATTTTTATGTAAGCGCTGTCATCAAAAATAATAGATTTATTAATTAAATTTATATATATAACATTAAAGAAATCTTACTTCTATATTATTAATATTTTAAATATTCAAACTACTGTATAAATCCCGTATTATCATATTGAACTAACGTGCTTACTTAGCATTTTTATGCAATTAATCTTGAGTCGCTTTTATATTGTTCGGGTATTAAATTTTATCTGTATTTTTACAAATCACACTGTTATAATCA
>ERZ1023497.276-NODE-276-length-17071-cov-155.523977_pt1 | contig 17071 bp, 16 predicted proteins | sample MGYA00380543_ERZ1023497 | MGnify/ENA primary metagenome ERZ1023497 (study PRJEB33173, sample SAMEA4830384) | metagenome | study: EMG produced TPA metagenomics assembly of the PRJEB25223 data set... | reverse complement strand
AACTTTCATTAAATTGAATATTTGCATCTTCAAAAATATGTTGTACATCTTGTGCCTGCTCATACATTTCTGGAACCTTTGGCTTATGGTTACAACCAGATGCGATGATGACATTCTGTGTATATATCATCTCCCCTGATTCTAAAACGACGCACCATTTATCGCGATTTTTCTTTATATCTACAGCCGTGTCTTTAATATGACATTCCGTTAATCGATAATATTTAACTTGTTCCGCTGTATGGTCCATAAACATATCTCTTTTTGGTCTTTTATACTTGCCATAAATACCACCTGCATAATCCCTTTTCTTAAAATATTGTTTTAAATGAAAAGGATTTGGGTGAACATGGTGTACGATCGGAGACCTTAAATAAGGCATACTAATATTCTGTGTTCGATGGTCAAATTGATGACAGAACACATCGTGCGGGTCAATAATTGTTAAGTCTTTATTTTTTAATCCTTTAACTTTTAATTCTAATGCTATCGTTATAGCGTGGATGCCACCACCTACTATCGTCCACTTCATCTTATCACCTTTATTTTATAAATCGTAATAAATACGTTTTATATCATAACCGATTTTCCCTATCATTTGCAACTGACATTTATACAAACTTGACATCGATTATTAAAAACTATACATTGATAGTAATTAAATAGATGCACTAGGGGTGTTTTTTAACTGAGATGAGTATGAACTCGAACCCTTTGAACCTGAACTAGATCGTACTAGCGTAGGAAAGTGTTTGTGAAATGAATTTATAGGGATGACTATGCCCTTTTTATAAATATCTTTGTTTTTACACAACTTTCTTACGAGAAGGTTGTGTATTTTTTTATTTAAAATTCTATATGGGAGTGTTACATATGACAAAGACAATATTAGTAACAGGTAGTAGTAGAGGATTAGGCGCAACAATCGCACGTACATTAGCATCTGAAGGACATCAAGTCATCATTAATTATCATAATAGTAAAGCGTTAGCAGAACAGTTAGTTGATGAAATTGGAGCAGAACAAGCGATTGCTATTCAAGCGGATGTGACGAATCGCTCTGAAGTTGATCAGTTAATTGATGAAGGTACGAAACATTTTGGAAAAATTGATGTCGTCGTCAATAATGCTTTAGTTAACTTTAAATTTGATCCAGTAAAACAAAAAGCATTCGTCGATCTTGCATGGGAAGACTATCAACAGCAAATTGATGGCACATTAAAAGCAGCATTTAATATCGTACAAAGTGTTGCACCACAATTCATAGAAAGAAAACAAGGTGCTGTCATTAGTATTGGTACGAACTTATTCCAAAATCCTGTCGTACCTTATCATGAATATACAACTGCGAAAGCTGGTTTAATTGGCTTCACGCGTAATATCGCTGCTGAATTAGGTCAATACGGCATTACAGCCAATGTTGTTTCTGGTGGCCTACTCAAAACGACTGATGCCAGCTCTGTAACAACACCTGAAGTGTTCGACTTAATTGCTCAATCAACACCTCTTAAAAAAGTCACTTCACCACAAGATGTCGCAAATATGGTGAGCTTCCTTGCTTCTGATAAAACAAATGGTATAACTGGACAAAATTATACTGTAGATGGCGGCTTAACAATGAACTAGAATTCCAAAAGAGAGATAAGGAGAATAGAAATGCGTAATTTAAGAAGCGATCAACTCAATATTGGTGTCTTATTATATGGCTGTGGCCATCATCAAGCAGCATGGCTTATGGAAGACTCCTCTATCGAACAGATTGGTGATATCTCTTATTATCAATCATTAGCACAACTATCAGAAAGAGGTTTATTAGATGCTGTGTTCTTTGCAGATAATCAATCATTCCCTGCAAAATCAGATAGTGAATTACCAGCATTCTGGTTGGATCCAATTGTGAACTTGACTGCTATATCACAAGTTACAAAACATATTGGTCTAGTTTCAACAATATCAAGCTCATTTTCAAACCCTTATACTGCGGCTAGGCAAATTTTAACTCTTGATCATGCAACGAATGGTCGTGTTGGTTGGAACTTAGTAACATCCATGACAGATATAGAAGCTCAAAATCATAGTATGCAAGCTTTACCTCAGCATGATGATAGATATCATAAAGCTCAAGAATTTGCTGAGTTGATGGAGAAACTATTTACATCTTGGCATAAAGAAGACTTCGTTCATGACCGTCATAACAATAAAGTGATTAATCATGAGCATGTACATGCTTTTCATCATTCTGGTGATTATTTCCAAGTAAATGGACCGTTATCGACACCGAGTAGCCCACAAGGCAAACCTGTCGCTATGCAAGCTGGTGCATCCAAACAAGGTATTGCATTAGCTGTCAAACATGCAGACGCAGTTTATTCAGTATCATGGAATTTGAAAAAAGCGAAAGCTTATAGAAATAAATTAAATAACGCCATCAGCGAAAGTGATACACCCGAGAAATATATTAAAGTCTTCCCAGGATTAGTCACTTATGTGGGAGAAACACGTGAAGAAGCACTGCTCAAAAAAGAAAAATTAGATAAAGCTTTACCAATTGAAAATGCCATCAAACAATTAAGTACGTTTGTTAGACAAGATTGTTCGAAATGGGCATTAGATGAACCTGTCCCAGAACTTCCACCTGTTGAAGCATTCGATGGTCCAGTAGGCAGATATGAAACAATTTTAGAAATTATAGAAGATACCGCCCTTACAGTGAGAGAATTATTAGGATATCTCAATGCAGGTGGTGGGCATCTCACATTAATAGGTACACCTGAAGAAATAGTAGATGAAATGGAGCTTTGGTTTAAGTCGGGCGTTGCAGATGGCTTTAATTTAATGCCACCTACTTTACCACATAGTCTTGAAGATTTTGTAACATACATCGTTCCAGAATTACAACGACGCGGACTCTATAGAGAAGCTTATTCAACTCAGACATTTAAAGAACTTTTAAATGTACATTAAAAAATTAAATAAGATAAATAAATGACAACAACAACAGAAATAGAACTAAACAACGTAGACATGAAGACTAATTCTGCAGCTAAAGCTGGATAATTATCATATTCTTGCGCAATAACTGAACTGTTCACGGAAGTTGGCATCGCTGAAGCAATGAATAATGTTTGTGCGATAATGCCATCTAACCCCATGCATTTTATAATGACTAATGCGATAGCTGGTCCAACAACTAATCTTATAAAGATATAAATATAAGAAGATGACCATTTAAAATTAAGTTTAATATTGGCAATTTGTGCACCGAGAAGAATTAAAGCAATCGCAATCATAGCATCAGACAAATAACTGACAGTCGTCCACATGAACTCAGGAATTGGAATATGATTATAGTTTAAAATAATAGCAAGAACGAGTGCATAAATAATGGGCATCTTAAAGTAATTGAGTAATGCTTTAAGTTTACCTAATTGTACGGATTGAATTGCGAAGACACCATATGTAAACGTGAAGACATTTTGCAGTGTTAATACAATAACTTGTGCAGACATTGCGAGTGGATCACTTTTAAATACAATATCATTTAACGGCGCACCGTAGTTACCAGAGTTAAAGAAGAGTACACTGTTTGTTAAAGTCGTCTCTTTACCCTTATCTAAATTTTGAATTTTGGCAATAGCAAAAGCGACGATATATAAAGCAACTATGTATATAACGAAGAATACGATGATTAATAATAATAAATTTACTGCTAACTCAGCTTTGTAAAACTTCGCAAAAATAAATCCAGGCACAAACACATTGATATTTAACTTTGCGAGCGTACGTAAATCAAGTTTCACACGCTTTTGAAGCACATAACCTAACGCTGTCATTATAAAAATCGGTACAACAACAGTTAGTAAAATATTGAGCATTTCAGACAAAAAGACACCCCCATGATGTATAAGTTAAGTTTTTGATAGTAATATTTTAACATTCTTAACAATTCATTGGGGGCGTCTTTTTAATATTGCAAATAATCGTGCGCTATATATGTGAGAATGATACAAACATTGATTCATATTCTGGGGCGAGATATAGGTTAGAGTGGCGTTTTTATGGAACTCGTGAATTTACTCTGACTTTAACTCACATCTTTTTCAATCTTGTGAATTTACTCCGTCTTTAACTCACATCTCACCCAATATTCTCATTTCACTCATTACTCAATTTATAAAATATACATTATAATTTCATGAACCTTTTATCTACACTTCTTCATTTATATAAAAAAGAAGAATCTGGGATAAAAAATTGTTTGTCCCAGATTCATTCACACTAGTAAATATAATGTATTCATTATATTTGTATATGCTCGTAACTAAATTATACCACGCCTTCCAATTACTACCAACTATTTGCGCTTATCACATTAAAATTCAATAAAATTTATCATTATACATGTTAGAATTTTTAGTAAATTCAGTTTATTTTATTGAAAACCATTTTCATTTGTATTATGATTTTATTTAATATGTTTTTTTTAGACATTATTTTATCCAACAAAGGAGCGTCAATCATGAGTGAAAATAGCAATCTTGTAACTTCTACACAAAATATAATTGAACAAGCTTTATATAAATTAGGGTACGATGAAGGTCTTTTTGAATTGATTAAAGAACCTGCTAGATTTTTAAGAGTTCGTATTCCCGTTAAAATGGACGATGGATCTGTAAAAACTTTTACAGGATATCGATCTCAACATAATAGTTCAGTCGGACCTACTAAAGGTGGCGTCCGCTTCCACCCTGATGTAGATGAAAATGAAGTAAAAGCATTATCTATGTGGATGACTTTAAAATGTGGTCTCGTTAACTTACCTTATGGTGGTGGTAAAGGTGCTATTCAATGTGACCCTCATAGCATGAGTCAAAATGAACTAGAAAGATTGTCACGAGGATATGTTAGAGCAATTGCTCAAATCGTTGGACCTACTAAGGATATCCCTGCCCCAGATGTATATACGGATGCTCAAATCATGTCTTGGATGATGGATGAATATAGTATTATGCATAAAGTTAACGCGCCAAATTTCATTACAGGTAAACCCATTTCTTTAGGTGGTTCACTTGGTCGTGAACAAGCAACAGCATTAGGTGCTGTAATTACGATTGAAGAAGCGGCTAAACGTAAGCATATAAATATCGAAGGTTCAAAAGTTGTTGTACAAGGATTTGGTAATGCTGGTAGCTTTATTGCTAAACTCCTACATGATAAAGGTGCAAAAATTGTATGTATCTCAGAAAGTCGTGGTGCTTTATATGATCCAGAAGGTTTAGATATTGATCATTTATTAGAGCTTCGTAAAGAACACGGTAGAATCACACCTTTATTTGATAACATTATTCCGAACGAAGATATATTTGGAATCGATTGTGACATTTTAGTACCAGCAGCTTTAGCAAACCAAATCACCGCACAAAATGCAGGTGACATTAAAGCAAGTATAGTAGCAGAAGCGGCTAACGGTCCTACAACACAAGAAGCAACGCGTATTCTAACAGAAAATGATGTACTATTAATTCCCGATGTACTTGCCAGTGCCGGTGGTGTAACTGTTTCATACTTTGAATGGGTACAGAACAATCAAGGACTTTATTGGTCAGAAGAAGAAGTGAATCAGTTATTAAGAACTAAGATTGTCGAAGCTTTTGACAAAGTATATGACATTTCACAAAAGAGAAAACTAGACATGAGATTATCAGCTTATGTTGTAGGCGTTAGACGTACAGCAGAAGCAACACGATTCAGAGGATGGGCATAGTTAATAGAATATTAAAGAAAAAGCAGGAACCGTACTTGTGGTTCTTGCTTTGTACTATATTAACTATTCAAAGTAGTGATGTGCTTTAAGGAATTTTTCTGCAATTATAGCGGGCTCTTCTTTTTGACCGTCTGCTCTATAATTCAATTCTTGCATTTTTTCAGTGGATACTTTCCCAACCAATTTTTCTATTGATTTTTTAGCTGTTGGATTATTTTTTAAATATTCATTTGTTGCTAATGGGCTGGCGTCATATGGTGGGAAGAAGTGACGATCGTCTTCTAGTGTCACTAAATCATAAGCAGCTATTCTACCGTCTGTTGTATAACCAAGCGCTGCATCGATACTCTTATTCTTCAACGCATCATACACGAGTCCAATTTGCATTGTTCTAATATCCTTAAATTCAAATCCGTACGCTTTTGAAAAAGCTGGATAGCCGTCCCCTTTTCGTTTAATCCAGGTAGGGTCACTTGCTACTCTGAGTTCATCTTTATGTTTTGCTAAATCTGAAATTTTTTTTAAATTGTACTTTTTAGCTGTTTCTTTAGTGACTGTAAATGCAAAGGTATTTTCAAATCCATATGAGTCAAAAAATGTTTGATCAAATTTCTTTTGGAAACCTGTTTTAACAGCTTTCTCAGCTTTTTTAGTATTTGTAATGGGTTCAGAGTTTAAAGCACCTACTAAATCAGTACCTGTATATCTTGTAGCAGATATTTGAGCATTATCATTTAATATCGCGTTATGTTCAATTACCGCTGAACCAAGATTATTTACAATTATCGGTTTTACTTCCCCTTTTGTATCATGCTCGATTTGTAAGCGAATCATATGCGCCATGATTTGAGACTCACTTGTAGCAAGCGCCGTAATTTTCACTGTATCAGACGATGCGCCACCTAACCCTGGTAAAGTACAACCGCTTAATAATAATGTACAAATTAAAATTAAAGTAAGTTTTTTAAATTTGATAACGATTCTCCTCCATTTTATGTATATTTGTATAGTATTAATATTAGCATAAATTGTTTGATTGACTTTTCAGGTATTTGGAAAAAGATTTTGAAGCGGATTGTATAACAATGTTTAGTTTATATTCAATTATACAACTGCTATAATGTGTATTAAGATAAGATATATCATTAAACATATAGACGCACGGAGGATAAATGAATGGACGACTCATTAAGAAGCAAAAGGAAGAATGAACATATTCAACTGGCATTAGATACTTATTCACCAGTTAGTACTGATTTTGATAAAGTACAGCTTATACATCAATCCATTCCTTCTATTAATAAAAATCAAATAGATTTATCAGTAAAGTTTTCGCATTTCACTTTTAAATACCCTATTTATATCAATGCGATGACGGGTGGAAGTGAAAGAGCAGCAACTATTAACAAAGAGTTAGCTCAAATAGCTAAAGCTTGTAACATACCTATGGCAGTTGGATCTACACATTCAGCACTAAAAGACCCTAACGCTGAATCAAGTTTCACAGTAGTACGTGACGAAAATCCAGTGGGTCTAATATTCAGTAATGTTGGAGCAGATATTGAATATGCAAAAGCTAAGAAATCAATAGAACTTTTAAATGCTGACGCCCTACAAATTCACGTAAATGCACCTCAAGAACTGATAATGCCTGAAGGTGATACTGAATTTGAAAATTGGCTAACAAACATTCAAGAAATTCAAGATAATATTGATATACCAGTGATCATCAAAGAAGTTGGTTTCGGCATGAGTGCTGAAACGATTCAAAAAGTTAAAGATATTGGCATTCAATATGTAGATGTCAGTGGTAGAGGCGGTACGAATTTTGCGGACATTGAAAATCAAAGAAGACCATTAAAAGATATGGCATTCTTAAATCAATGGGGACAAAGTACTGTTCAAAGCTTATTAGAAGCACAATTATTAAATGCAGATATTCACATATTAGCTAGTGGTGGCGTTAAAAACCCACTCGATGCCATTAAGTCTCTTGTACTAGGTGCCGAAGCTGTTGGCTTATCTGGATATGTTCTCAAATACTTAGATGCTTATGGCGTAGAAGATACAATTGAACATATGAAACAATTTATTGAACAAATGAATGTCATTGCTAATTTATTGAATGCATCAAACGTATCTGATTTAAAATCAGTGAGCTATGTATTGTCTCCAGAATTACAGACATATGTAGAACAACGTGCGAAATCAATTAAAGCTTAATCAGAAAAACAGCTTTTCTTCTTCTCGAAAAGCTGTTTTTTATATGACTATAATATCTCGAACATCATTCATATTTTTCGCAATTTAATATTCATTTTCATTGTAAGTTAAAAGTGATAATATTAAACATATATATTAAACACATCTTTAAAGTACATGTGTACTTTTCTATATTGTACAACTTAAAGGAGAGATTATCATGCCTGACCAACATATACCATCTTTATATTATACGGAAGCTTCAAAAAGTGCTGTCCCACTACTTGCGCATGAACAGCACTTGCAAACTGTAACAGCTGAACCTTGGCTCAAAATTTCTGATGAAGGTCTTCAATTAGAAGGTTTATGCTTTGATAGAAATCATAATCTTTTCTTATGTGAAGTATTTGGTGGAACTATTTTCCGCGTAGATTTACCTGAGAAAAAAGTTAATACAGTATTTAAATCTGAGAAAACTAACCCGGCTTCTGTTAAAATACATAAAGACGGACGATTATATATGTCTTATTTAGGTGACTTCAAAAGTTCTGGTGGTATTTTTGCGACTGATACAGACGGCAAAAATCCTCAAAGTATCGTTTCTGATATCGATACAGAATATTGCGTTGATGATTTAGTATTTGATAGTAAAGGTGGATTCTACTTTACTGATTTTAGAGGATACTCTACAAATCCACTTGGTGGCGTATATTATGTCTCACCTGATCATCAAACGATTAAACCTATTATTCAAAATATCGCAGTAGCAAATGGTATTGCATTAAGTACTGATGAACGTGTACTATGGGTGACTGAAACAAATGCGAATAGATTACATCGTATTTCATTAGAAGAAGACGGTGTGACAATTGAACCTTTTGGCGCATCTATTCCATATCATTTTACAGGTCATGAAGGTCCTGATTCTTGTTGCATTGATAGTGATGACAACCTTTATGTTGCTATGTATGGGCAAGGTAGAGTACTTGTCTTTAACAAAAGTGGTTACCCTATAGGACAAATATTAATGCCAGGTCGTGACCAAGGTCATATGTTACGATCAACACATCCTGCATTTATACCAGGTACAAATCAATTAATCATTTGCTCCAATGATATAGAACGTGGTGGCGATTCTTGGTTATTTACAGCAAAAGGCTTCGCAAAAGGTCATAATAGCTATCAATTTCATTAAAAATTGTAATTATTGCACAATAATTAGTTAAAGTTTTTGAATATATGGTGACAGAGCTTTATAATAATAAAGTGTTTAGTAAAAAATAAAATAAGAAATACTAAAGGTGATTGAAAATATGGCACAAATAGGATACGGGGAAGCAAATGGGAAAGTTATTTTAATAGGAGAACATGCTGTTACTTTTGGGCAACCAGCAATAGCGATTCCATTTACAACAGGTAAAGTGAAAGTAACTATCCAGTCTCTTAAAGCTGGTGATACTTCATATATTAATAGTGATGTGTATGAAGGAACGTTACAAACAGCTCCTGAACATATTAAATCTGTTATTTCAAGATTTATAGATAAACATTATATCGAAGAGCCTATAAATGTTAAATTCGAAACAAATCTCCCCCCTTCAAGAGGATTAGGTTCCAGTGCTGCTATGGCTATCGCCTTTGTAAGAGCAAGTTATGATTATATAGGAAAGCCTCTTTCTGACGAATTATTAATAGAAGAAGCGAATTGGGCAGAACAAATCGCGCATGGCAAACCGAGTGGCATCGATACACAAACGATTGTCTCTAATAAACCAGTATGGTTCCAACAAGGAAAAGTAACAACTTTAAAACCATTATCCATAAACGGCTATATGGTCGTAATTGATACAGGTGTTCAAGGTTCTACTAAACAAGCAGTCGAAGATGTCCACCAATTATGTGATCATAACGAACAATATATGCAGTATATAGAGCATATTGGTACGCTCGTATATGACGCTAATGAAGCAATCGAACATCATGATTTCACACAATTAGCACACGTATTTGAACGTGCACAAGAAAATTTACGCAAGTTAACAGTTAGTCATGACAATATTGAAGCATTACTTGAAATAAGTAAATTACAAGGTGCAACTGCTGGCAAACTTACAGGCGGCGGCCGTGGTGGCAGCATGATTGTACTCGCTCAAAATCTCGACATTGCTGAAAAAATTGCAACAAGTGCTGAAAAATTCGGTGCTCATCATACTTGGATTGAAAATTTAGGAGGTTAACGAGATTGAATATGAGTGGTAAAGCCCGTGCGCACACAAATATTGCTTTAATTAAATATTGGGGAAAAGCCGATGAATCACTTATCATCCCCATGAATAATAGCTTATCCGTTACGCTTGATAAATTTTATACAGAAACAAAAGTAACATTTAGTCCTGAATACACGAAAGATATACTCGTTCTAAATGGTGAAGAAGTAAACGAAGAACAATCGAAGAAAATTTATCAGTTTATGAACCTTGTAAGAGAACGTAGTCATACTTCACACTATGCTTATATTGAAAGTGTCAATTATGTTCCTACAGCAGCAGGTCTTGCTTCATCAGCAAGTGCATTTGCAGCCCTTGCTGCAGCTTGTAACGAAGCACTCAACTTAAATATGTCTGATAAAGATTTATCAAGATTAGCTAGAAGAGGTTCAGGCTCAGCTTCTAGAAGTATTTTTGGTGGATTTGCTGAATGGGAAAAAGGTCATGACGACGAAACGTCATATGCACATGCAATCGATGCACAAGGTTGGGAAGAAGATTTATCAATGATATTTGTGGTCATCAATAACCAATCTAAAAAAGTATCTAGTCGTTCAGGCATGTCCCATACAAGAGACACATCCCGTTTCTACCAATATTGGTTAGATCATGTTGATGAAGATATTGCATCAGTTAAAGAATCGATACGTAACAAAGACTTCAAACATTTAGGTGAAGTCATAGAAGAAAATGGCTTACGCATGCACGCTACTAATCTAGGTGCACAGCCACCTTTCACATACTTAGTACCAGAAAGTTATGAAGTTATGGATATTGTACATCAATGTAGAAAAGCGGGATATCCATGCTATTTTACAATGGATGCAGGTCCAAATGTTAAAATATTAGTCGAAAAGAAAAACCAGCAATTTATAATAGACGCTTTACTTAAATCTTTTAATAAAGAACAAGTTATTGCGAGTGATATTACAAACACAGGAATTGAAATTATTGAGTAAGGAAGAGATATAATGATTCAAGTCAAAGCGCCAGGAAAGCTGTATATTGCTGGAGAATATGCAGTAACAGAGCCTGGATATAAATCTGTCTTAATTGCAGTTGATCGATTTGTGACGGCAACAATTGAAGATACGAATTCATCATCAGGATTTATCCATTCTAAGACTTTACATCATGAGCCGATTACATTTACAAGAGAACAAGACAAAATCATCATTTCTGATAATGATGCTGCAGAGCAGCTTAAATATATTACACAAGCTATAGAAGTCTTTGAACAATTTGCTAAAAGTTCCAATGTCACATTAAGACATTATAACTTAACGATTGATAGTAACCTTGATGATGCATCTGGCCATAAATATGGTTTAGGTTCTAGTGCAGCCGTATTAGTATCTGTTATCAAAGCTCTAAACGAATTCTATAACTTACAATTATCAAATTTATTTATTTATAAATTAGCTGTTATCGCTAATATGAAATTACAAAGTTTAAGTTCTTGCGGTGATATCGCAGTAAGTGTTTATACAGGTTGGTTAGTCTATAGTACTTTTGATCACGTTTGGGTCAAACAACAAATAGAAGAAACATCTGTAATGGACGTCCTTTATAAAAACTGGCCAGGCTTACACATCGAACCACTTCAAGCACCAGAGCATATGGAAGTATTAATCGGTTGGACAGGCTCACCCGCTTCTTCACATCATTTAGTAAGTGAAGTTAAACGCTTAAAAGCAGATCCAACAATATATACACAATTTTTAGATCAATCACAGAAATATGTCGAACAACTTATTAAAGCATTTAAGACAAACAATATACAAGGTGTTCAAGATACAATTAGAAAGAATCGTACTGTCATTCAATATTTAGATTCATTCGCTACAATAGATATCGAAACACCACATCTAAAAAAATTATGCGATATCGGAGAATCATACGGTGGCGCAAGTAAAACATCAGGAGCTGGCGGCGGCGACTGCGGTATCACAATTGTAGAAAACGATAGAAATAAACAAAAAATATACAATGAGTGGTCAAGCAATGGCATTAAGCCACTGAACTTTAGTATTTATCACGGACAATAAAATGAGAAAAGCTAGGACTTTGAACAAGCCCTAGCTTTTTCTGTGGAATCATATATGGGGAATGTTGCTATGTTGCTAGTTAGGGCCGTCTTGCATTATTCAAGGGCTCTATGTTGCTAGTTACGACTGTCTTCCAATATACGAAACGCCTATTTCCTACGATTAGTCAAGCCATATTGTATTTAAGAAAACATATTCAAATAAACCGTCCATTTTAATTTTTTTGAATAAGGTGTTAAACTAAATTTGATTGTACGTTTAGACTAATGTGGGGACATTTGATAATCGTATAATTTAGATTCATTAACTAAGTAATGTAGTGTTTTTAATAGTCGGTTTATACAAGCGACTACGGCAGTCTTATGAGACTTCTCATTGGGCTGCTTTCTTAATTTATAATAATAATCAACTATGTGGTTATTATAGTTACGCTGTCCTCGAATAATATTCATCACTACTAAAAACAATAATCGTCTAGCTTTTTTATTCCCACGTCTATTAATTGTATCTCTATATTGAGTTTTGCCTGATTGATATCGTTTGATATCGATACCCACATATGCGTTTAATTGTTTATTCGTTTTGAATTTTGTAAGATCTCCTAATTCTCCTATAATCATAGCTACTGTTAGCTTCCCTATACCAGGAATTGAATGCATAACTTCGAAACATTCAAGTTGTTGAGCTAACTCAATCATCTCTTTATCTAGTTGAGACAATTGTTGAATTGAACTTTTTAATTGTTGAATTAATAATCGAACTTTTTTTACTAGAAATGAAGAATGTTTAACATTAGGATAACTTTCTTGTGCTATTTTATTTAATCTTTCAGCATAATTTTGTGCTTTTTGATAAGACAAATTTTTATTAGTGTATTCCATAATACTTGAAGTCAGGCTTTCAATATCTTTTTGACTAACTAAATCTGGGTGTGCATATTCTTCTATAATATTAAGCGCGATTTTTGAATAACGATTTTTAAACAATTTTTCAAGTCCTGGAAAAGTTTGATGAAGTAATTCGATAATCATTATTTTCAATCGATTTTGATCGTTTTCAATTTCAACATGAAATCGAGCTCGTTCACGTAATTCAAAGAAAATATCAGGATTTGAATCTAGACTGGTGCTCGCCTTTAAATATGGCGCTAAAAGCGCTAATTTATGAGCATCAGATTCGTCTGTCTTCCACGCTCTTAATGAACTTGTTTTAAACCTTGCTTCTAATGGATTCATTTCAATAAAATCAATTTGATTTACTCTACAAAATTTCACCATACCTCTTGAATAAATGCCTGTGGCTTCAAATACAAACTGAAATTGATCCATTTCATTCAAATAATTAAGTAGCTGGTTATACCCATTTTTATTATTTTGAATGGTGAATTCTTTCTGAAAAATATCGTCTTGATAATGGGCAATAACACTTGTTCTTTTACTAATATCAATGCCAAAATAATTCACCTAACAACCTCCTTATTTTAATTGAGAAGCTTCAAGTTTAATTAACCTTTCTCATTTCACTTTCCTATACACGACTTCAAGAGCCCTACATACTACAACCGAATTTCAAAAGGTGAGAGTTAAGCTGACTAGTTTATCTTACGGATTTGAAACCCAATAGACTCCTCAGTCTACTTCTCTCTACAACTATAAAAAATAGCTGTGAAAAAATCTATCGTCATAGATTTCTTCACAGCTAATCTTAGTATGTTTATCTTGTTTGGGCAGTCTTGATAAATACAGCGCCTCTGAACCCATCTCACAATTCTCTTTTATTTATATTTATTCATCATTTCTTGGGAAATGTGGCAATAATCGTCTGGGCATTTTGCTAAACGGTCTTGGTGTTCTTCTGCACTTCGTACATAATTCTCTAATGCTTTAACCTCAACTGCAATTCGGTCTGCATCACTTCTATTTGCTATAAATTGGCGTGCAGCTTTTAAATGATGCTCTTGCTCACTATAGACACCTGTTCGATATTTCAATCCAACGTCTTCACCTTGTTTGTTCACACTATATGGGTCTATAATTTCAAACAAGTATGCCATCAAATCTTCTACACTAACGATTGCAGGATCAAATACAGTCTTTACACATTCTGCATAGCCATCATATTCATCTTCAAGTGTACGGCTACTTCCATTCGCCCTACCCGCTTCTGTCTCAATTACGCCAGGTAAAGTCTTTACAAAAGCTTGTACGCCCCATAAACAACCGCCTGCTAAATATATCGTTTCCATAGCCAACTCCCACTACACTTGTATATTAAGTATTTTTGATTATTACAATTTTATTATTAAATCGATTTTTAAGATAGACTATATACTTAAACCATTTCAAATAGCGCAATCTATGTGAGTATCTATCAAAGTAATTATATTCTTTAATCACTTTCCAACTGCACGGCAAAATGTCTTTTAACTCTATGACATTATTATAACCAAACTTAAATAATGGTTTACTAGTAAGTTTAGAAACAGATGGATGATTATTAGTATGTTTAGTCATAAACTTTGAACAAAATTCTGAAGCAATTACTAAATGATGCTTATCAAATGAACGAGCAATCTCTTTATATACAGCTTCAACTTCTACTTTCTCAAAATACATTAACACACCTTCAAATATTATTAAAATATCACTATCTTCTTTAAAATGCACATTACGCTTAACATCATCAATCCAAGGAATATTGTTCAATTTCAATCGACTGAGACGCGTATCTAATCCACATCCAATATTGATAATAAATGGATGATTAGCATGTTTAATAAAGTTAATCACAATTTCATCTAAAATTTCAGTCCTAATACTAATACCAAGCTGTGATAGCCAGTCCACATATGTATCAAGTACAGGATTATCTATTTTTTTTATTATTTTAACAGATAAAGGATCATTAATAATTGGCATATCACTTAAAGTCTCTCTCGCTTTAACAGCAAGTGGTATTAACATAGATTCAGGAATTCCTTTTAACTCTGACATATCATAGCCTCCCACTAGAATTTTAAATTTATTATTATACATTGTAAAAAAATGTCAATTTAAACTTTTTATTCTTTTTGAGGAAGGCTATTCAAATTATGATAAAATATAATAAATCTTAAAAAGTAGGTGTAAAAAATGATATTACCTCATAAATTAAAGTATGGAGATACCATAGCAATTATTTCATTATCTAGTGGTATTGCTGGAGATAAATCTATAATATGGAGAACTTATCAAGGTATTGAACGCCTCAAATCAATTTTTAATTTGAATGTTAAAATTATGCCAAATGCATTAGCAGGTAGTGATTATTTATATAATCATCCTGAAAAGCGAGCTGATGATTTACATAAAGCATTACTTGATCCAGAAGTTAAAGCAATTATTAATTGTATAGGTGGTTCAGAATCAATCAGAATCATACCATTTCTGGATCCAAATATTATAAAAAATAATCCCAAGATATTCTTAGGTTACTCAGACATTACTTCTTTACATATGTATTTTTACAAATTAGGTATCACAACTTATTATGGACCAGCACTTTTAACAGATTTTGCTGAAAATGTAGCAATGGATCAATATACAATAGACTATATTTATAAAACTTTATTCACAACTGACGCTTCTCACAATATTAAAAACGCAACTTATATCCGTGATAGTAACGTTAGATGGGAAAAAGAAAATCAAATAATTCAAAGAGGATATATAGATAAAGGAGAATATGAATTAATTAATGGTAGAGGCGTAGTGAGTGGCAAACTTATTGGAGGCTGTTTAGAAACGTTAAATAACCTTCGAGGAACCGACCTATTTCCAAGTTCATCTACTTTTAAAAATGCTATCTTATTCATAGAGAATTCAGGCAGCTTTAATAACACTTTAATTATTGAACAGAATATCAGAACTCTTGGCTACCTTGGTATCTTAAAAAATGTTAATGGCATTATCATTGGAACACCTGCAAACGGTGCGGATAAAGAAGAAATCAAAAATATTTGGAAGAAAATGATGAAAGAATGGCAAATTGAAGATACTCCTGTTCTCTACAATGCTAGCTTTGGTCATAATGAACCAAAATTCATATTACCTTATGGAGTAAAAGCCGAAATTAATGCTGAGCAATTATCCTTTACCATTAAAGAAAACACTGTTTCAAATTAAAATTATATTGGAGGTCCACTATGAAATTAATTGCATATAACGACAATTATTATGATAAAGTCCAGTCATATCAAATGGATGATGAACAACTTCAGTTTACAAAAACACCGAAAGAAAATATTGAACTGGCAGCGCAAAATAAAAATAGACATTGCATATTAGGATTAACAGAAGATGATAATCTGGCTGTATTCTTCGTCTTGCATGAACATAGCGAGTTTACAAAGTACTTTTCAACACCTGACGAATCCACAATTTTTGTAAGATCATTATCAACAGATAAACGATACTTAAGACAAGGTTACGCAAAACAAAGCTTACAACAACTCAACCATTACTTATTAGAACATATGCCACATATAAATCACATTGCACTCTTAGTCGATATCCCAAATCAAATTGCATATGAGCTATATATTAAATTAGGCTTCGTTGATACCGGCTTAGAAATAAATAACGATGGTGATTTAACAAAATTAATGGAGAAGTATTTATAATACTTAGAATAATCCTCTATTTCTTAACTCATTCTTAACTATTATTAAATAACTTTTAACTGCCTATTTTTTGGGAATTTTTATATTATAATCAACTCATCAAATGATTGGAGATGGTTATATATGAAAT
>ERZ1023497.273-NODE-273-length-17171-cov-16.855983_pt1 | contig 17171 bp, 14 predicted proteins | sample MGYA00380543_ERZ1023497 | MGnify/ENA primary metagenome ERZ1023497 (study PRJEB33173, sample SAMEA4830384) | metagenome | study: EMG produced TPA metagenomics assembly of the PRJEB25223 data set... | reverse complement strand
GTCTGAAAACTCATATTTTTTGGTATTTATGATACATTGATTATAACACAAGTTTTTAGACTTCGATATCCAAGAAAAACCTCTTAATATTAAGTTAAGAGGTTTTGTATCAAAAACGAACGTTTTATAAAATGTTATTTACATAATAAAGTGTTATAGGTTTATAAAATATCGTCTTACATAAACATTATCCTCTTTATCGAAGACCTTATTTTCTAAAACACCATTGTTCTTTTCAATTACTTTTATAGAGGGTATATTATCGTCATTACATACTAATAATAAATTTTTAACCCCTAGTTCTTTTGAATGCGTGATGGCTTCTTTTAATATTTCATAACCATATCCCTTTTTTCTTTCACTAGGTCTAACAGAATAACCAATATGTCCACCGTAATTAAATAGATAGTCATTTAAATCTAGTCTGATATTAAGCATACCTACAACTTTATTTTGTTGGTTTATTGCTATATATTGTATAGCTCTTATTTTTTCCTCTTTTTTCCTTAAATTCACATTATTTTTCAAATGTATTAACCAATCTTCAGGAGATAACGTAACGGCTAATCTGGAAGTTCCTTCAATTCCGTTTTCTATATCGTGGAACTCGTTTTTAAAGTTCCATATTTCATTTAAATACTCATCTGTAGGATTAATCAACCTTATTTTACTTATTTTACACACTTCTTTGATATTAGAAAACTTCTTTCATTTTACATAATAGGTCGTTAGCAGAAAATATATCAAAAGAGACTCCTTATTTCAATAAGGAGTCTCTTACTTGTTTCAAAATCAAATTCAGTCTTAATAACGATTATTTTTGACTTTATAGTTATCATTTAACGTAATGCTTTACTTTCATTATATTCTTAAAAATATTTAGAATATAAACACCCCGTTATAGCAATCCATTCATCGTCACTTTTTTTAGTATCCTCATAAAAGTTTATATCATTTAACATAAGATGTCTTATGCCTTCATTTTGTAAATTTTTATAACTAAAAAAGGAGTCTAAACTGTCTAGTAATATACTTTTATCTTCTTCTGCTTTTGGGTGTTTTTTAATATAGATATTAAAACTTTGTATATACTTACAAGTTTTAAAAATTTCTTCTAAGTAACAAAAATCTATTCCTTTTAATTGAGTACCATAAATATATATATTTATAGTTTCACTATCTTTTATTAAATAATTATATAAATATTCTTTTAAAATCGAAATCCCTACAGCCTGTTTTCTAGGATATGGAATATCTGATATAGATGGTAATCCAAATTTAGCTTGACGCTCTTCACTAATATCATAGGTGTTATTACCATCTAAATAAGCAAGTTTTCCAAAATCATGTAATTTCAATAAATTTTGGCCTTTAATATTGTAAACAATTTCTATTAGATTAGTATAGTTAAGTGAAAGTATTAAAAGAGGATTTTTGATGATAAATTGTTGAAACTCGTTATCAAAAATTTGGTACTTATAATCTTTATATTTACAATCTACAGTGTGTGACCATTTTTTAGTGGTTTTCAATAGTTCTAATACTTCATTTTTGTCTAAATTATATTTAACTTCTTCTAAATTACTCCAGTTATCTTTGAGACCAATTGTATTGTTAATTTTGTTATAAATATCATTATTCTCATGTACGAGAAACTTTTTTAAACTCCTATATGTGCTTATACCTTTTAAGTCTTTGATATTTTCACAATGACCTATATCAAAACCGTTACCAATTAATAATATATTATTAATAATACATCTCCCCTTTATTTAATTTACATAATAGGCCGTTATCAGAACTACACAAACATCTTCTGTAAAAATCCTTTTTTACGTTCTTTCAATCCATCAATTTTTTTATTTTGTTTTTCAATCAGTTCATCGAATTTATTAAAGAAACTGCCAATTTTATTTTGTTCTTCATCACAAGGTAATGTAATATAACCATTTTCTAAATCTTTTCTAGATAGATTACCTATTGATCCATTTCCACCTTGTACTCTGGAAATGATTCTTTTATACTCCACTGTACTCATCCATATTTGAATAAATTTTGAATTATCACTTCTTAGAATATACATGAATCCACCAGCAACACTTTCATCGTCTAATTTTTCAATTATCGCATGTTTCCCAACTAATTTGGGACTACCATTTGCTGCAGTTATTAATATATCACCTTTATTAACTAAAGGAGTCTTCACAACACTTTCATCTACAAATATGTCGTCCTTATAAGTATGAAACTTATCTTTTATTATATTAGAAGACCTTAAAACTCTAATTCCTGCCACACGTATATCTTTAGGTTTATACGTTAAACCACGTAATATTTCAGCTATATCTTTTATTTTTAAAGTTTTCCATTCTGGGTAGATTGCTCCATTTTTATCTTTAAAAATAAGTTGATGCGAGAATATTTGTTGCATATATCCCTTTTTCTGTTCTTCTAACTTCTCTAATTTTTGTTCTTCTAATTCAATTTGGCGATCAAGTTTGCTGAAAAATTCACCAATTTTTTGTTGTTCATTTATATTAGGGAACTTTTTTACTATATTTTTAAATTCACTAAAATGAACTCTTTGCTTTTCGATTAATGTTCCAGTAGCAATTTTTTTATAATGGTTAATCATTTGATTTGTTTTTAAAAAGTTAACTAAAAAATTTACATTAGAGTTATCTATTATCTTTAACACATGATAATAACCTGAAACAGCTATATTATAATTGTAAACTGATAAATCTATTGCACCTAAAGTAATGTTCATTGGATTATAAACAATGTTGTACAACTCAACAATTTTAAAATTATCATTTTTCTTCACTAAAAAATCTCTTTTGTATCTATCCGACTTCGGAGTAATTCCATGTTCTACCGTTAAGCTATATAAAGGATATTTTGCTAAATCACTAGTTTTATTTGATATCTCTTGAAAAATATTTTCAAATCTCTTCTCTTCCCACTCCCCATCAAACTCTGGAAATCTTAATTCTGGTACATTCTTCAGTTCATTAGTCATGTTTTATCACTCCTAATTCTTTTAAGTAGACTTCTATTTCTTGTTCTACTTCTTTTATTTCTGCTTCTATCGTTTTCAAATCTGATTGTACTTGCTCTAAATTAACAGGCTCTTCTTCTTCAAATGTGTCGACATATCTTGGAATATTTAAGTTATAGTCATTGTCTTCAATTTCTTTTAAACTTGCCGCATAACTATACTTATCTAAGGTTTCACGATTTGTATATGTTTCAACAATATTTTCAACGTCTTCATCCGCTAAATGGTTTTGGTTTTTCCCTTTTTCAAAAGATTGAGAAGCATCGATAAATAAAACATTATCATCGGATTCACGACATTTTTTAAACACTAAAATACTTGTTGGGATACCTGTGCCGAAGAATAAATTGGACGGTAAACCAATCACTGCGTCAAGGTAGTTTTTCTCTTCAATCAGATAACGACGAATTGTGCCTTCGGCAGCGCCACGGAACAGGACACCGTGAGGTAATACAACCGCCATTGTCCCATTATCATCCAAGTGATAAATCATGTGTTGGATGAAGGCAAAGTCAGCTTTAGATTTAGGGGGTAACTTACCATAATTACTGAAACGTTCATCATCTAAAAATTTAGGATCTGCACTCCATTTTGCACTGTAAGGTGGATTGGCTACCACGGCTTCAAAACGTTCATCTGTAACAGCTGGATCTTCAATCGTATCGCCATTATCAATTTTAAAGTTTGAATAATTCACATCATGTAACAACATATTCATACGAGCTAAGTTATAAGTTGTACTGTTGTACTCTTGGCCATAATAATGACGGACATTAGCTTCACGCCCTACACGTAGTAAAAGTGAACCTGAACCACATGTTGGGTCATAAACACTTTTAATATCTGTTTTACCTGTTGTAACAATTTTCGCTAAAATGTATGATACTTGTTGAGGTGTATAGAATTCGCCTGCTTTTTTACCAGCACTTGCAGCAAATTGGCCAATCAGATATTCGTAAGCATCACCCAACATATCAATCTCTAAATCACTTTGGATAAAAGGCAATTCAGATAGCTGCATCATTACTTTACCAATTAGTTTTGTACGTGCTGCATTGGAGTTACCTAAACGTGTCGAATTTAAGTCCATATCATCGAATAAGTGATTAAATTCTTCTTCACTATCATGGCCTCGGGTTGAGTTTTCAATATTTTTAATCGCATTACTTAAATCTTCGATTTCAAATGTTTGCTGTTCAATTTTACGAATCAAATGACTAAATAAGTGATGAGGTTCGATCACATAACCAATACGCTCAATCAATTCCTTTTCTAATATAGGACGGAGTGTTTCGTCATTCATCGCCTCTTCATACGTCATATCATCTTCTGAAAGTAACTCAGCTGCTTGTTCCTCTGTATTTTCACTTAAAAAGCGATAAAAAATCATACCTAAAATATAATTTTTAAATTCAGTGGCATCCATATTGCCACGTAAACTATTGGCAATCGACCATAGATTCTTTTGTAATTCAGCTTGTTGCTGACGTTGTTTTTCTGTAACTGACATTATTGTTCCTCCTTGAATAAACTTGCTGATAAAAATTGCTGCATCAATTTATCTTTTTGTTGTTCGAGTAATGCTAATTGGCGTCGTTTAACACCAATTTGACCAATCAATTGTTGTTTTTGCATGGTTGGTACGGTAATATGTAAATCTTTGAGTTGGCGATGGGTTATTTTCTTAATTTGGGTGCCCCCTTGCATATACTGTTGTAATTGAACATGTGCTTCGTGAGCCATTTGAAACCAATAAGCTAAAAAACGGAAATCCAACTCATTTGAAGTGATATCTATACGCGTATAGTTATATGGTAAGATGGCGCCATCGTGTTCTGAACTTACTATCGCACAAGCCCCTGAAATCATGTTAAAGACAATATCACCTGTTTGGACATAAGTCGCACGACTTGTATCTTGAAGGGCAACCGTTTTAGATTCATGATTGGTTTTTAAACTTTGACCTAAGTCATATTCAAGCATAGATTGGTCGTAAATTTGATAAATTTGGCCCTTGTTTGTATCGACGGTTTCAAGTCGTTGGATTAATGTACCACTTTGGTAATCCACGTAGTCTTTTAACATCCTAACACTCCTTGTAGTTTTTATTTACTACAATAAATGTATCAGTTAAAAACAAATAAATCAAGTGTAGTTTTAAAAAACTACACTTGATTATTATTCGATCGTACTATATTTTTGGACCAGCTTATGAACAAAGCTTTTAACTTCATTGATTTTTTTATGACGTGTTAAAAGCCCACCTTTAACCCCTTGTTCGACTGATTGACTATCGAGTTGGCCACTAAACTCATATTCATTCACTAATTGTTCGAGTAAGTCGACAGGGTAAGCTTGGTTTTCAGAGAAATTTTGAATCTCCGTTTCTTTAGCTTCTGCTTCATATTGATAATAGGCGTCCTCAACTAAATCTCCTGCATTTAATTGAGGAACCACTTCATCTAAGAATTGACGAATTAAATCAGCTTTTAATCTTAATTGGTCATCATCAGCTTTATCTAAGAGTTGGTGAATTTGGCGTCGATCTTCGGCTTGTTGTTGTTCATTACTTAAGTTAATTTGATTCATTAAGTCTAAAATATATTGGACGTTAATGAGATCATTACGCAAAACTTCAATATTAAAATCGATATCATCTAAGACAGAAACAGCTTCATCAGACGGTGTATCTTGGCGCATGACAGCATCATAAATATTTAAATATTTCCCTTTATAATCTTCATATGATTGTTCATCAATGCCTATCAAATCTTTATCAAACGTAAAATCATCAAACGTTTTTAGTTTTTGCATTTGGTTCGCTAAATCACGATAAATAAGAACAAATTGTTTTTGGTCATCTTCACGTTCTAATTGATCAACATCTTCAGGTGTCGGTGCAATATCAAAGAGTTCTTGAAGTAGTGATTGGAAAATGGATAAGTACTCATTAAACGATAGACTTAAAACGGTATCGGTATTATCTGTTTGAGAAAAAAGTTCAATAGCTTCGTCTGTTCGCTCTTTCAAATCACGATAACAAACGATATTACCGTAAGGTTTCGTTGGCTTTTCAACACGATTTGTCCGTGAGTAGGCTTGGATTAATGTATGATGCTTCAAGTTACGGTCCACATATAAGGTATTGAGTTTCTTACTATCAAAACCCGTTAAAAACATATCACAAACGATTAAGATATCAATTTGTTGGCCTGGTATACCTTGTTTAACACGTTTAGAAATATCATTAAAATAACTATCAAATGTATCCGTTGAGAAATTGGTTTGGAACATTTGGTTATAATCTGCTATCACCGTCTCTAAAATTTCTCTAGAGTGTTGTTCACCTTGGTTACGACTTGAATCTTCATTATCATGATATGTAAATATCGTACTAATATTTAAGTCGTGCCGACCTTCGGTTTTCAGTTTCTGCATAATCTGATAATACTTCATGGCCATTGGTATACTTTGAACGGTAAAAATAGATGTATACATTTGATCACGTGATTTCTTATGATGATGATCAACGATATGTTCAGCAACTTGTCGCATACGCTGATCAGCCATCCAAATTTCTTCTTTATTAATCTTAGAGGCATAAGCATCATCAATCATGCGTTCACTTCGATCAAACGTATTAATATATTCCACAGAAAACCCTAAAACATTACCATCGCGAATCGCGTCTTTAATAAGATAATGATGGAGACATTTATCAAAAATATCTGCCGTTGCTCGGCCATCTTGACTGGCATTGGCTTCAAATCGTGGTGTTCCTGTAAAACCAAAATACTGGGCATTTTTGAAGTGTTGACGAATCGCACGATGCATCGAACCAAATTGCGTCCGATGGCACTCATCGATAATAAAAACAACTTTATCTTCATGATAACGTTCCATTTCAGTTGCCCCTGATTTAATAGCTTGGTCCATCTTTTGAATCGTTGTGATAACCATCGGTTGGGTCGGATCTTTCATTTGTTTAAGCAATTTTTTAGTATTAAATGTCGAATCAACGGAATCAGCCTCAAATTTATTAAACTCTTCGAGTGTTTGGCTGTCTAAGTCTTTACGATCCACGAGGAAAATAACTTTTTTTATATCAGGTTCTCGGGATAAAATTTGACTTGCTTTAAATGATGTTAGCGTTTTACCACTGCCCGTCGTATGCCAAATATAACCATTGTTGTTTGTCTCTGTAGCACGTTGAAGTAAGGCTTCAACGGCGTAAAATTGGTAAGGGCGTAAAACAATCAATTGTTTGTCTGTTTCATTGGTAATCATATAACGGCTAATCATTTTAGCAATATGACAAGGCTCTAAAAAGGCTTCAATAAAGTCTTTAAGCTTATTGATACGCTGATTGTTGATATCACTCCAATAAAACATATGACTTTTAAAAATTTCATGATCGCTGTTCGCATAATAACGTGTTTCCATTTTATTACTGACAATAAAAATTTGAATAAAACGGAATAACCCGGTGTAATTTTGTTTGCGATAGCGTTCAACTTGATTAAAGGCTTCGGTAATCCCCACGCCACTGCGTTTAAGTTCAATTTGAACTAACGGTAAGCCATTAATGAGTAACGTGACATCATAACGTGCTTGGTATGTATCTTGAACAGCAACTTGATTCGTGACTTGAAATTGGTTTTGACACCACTTTTGCGTGTTCATTAAGTTTAAATAAACACGGGTTTCATCATCTCGTTCAAGGACGTATTGATCTCTTAAAATCATTGCACTTTCAAAAACACTTTTATCACTTATATCGATCATTAGACGTTTAAATTCGTTATCACTCAAAGGCTTTCCTTCGAGCTTATCATGGTTTCTTTCATTAACAATGTTTCTGAAATTATTAACTAATTGGGCGTGATTACGCAACGAGACACGTTCAAACCCTTGTTTTTCTAATTGCTTTAAAACATCTTCTTCAAGCGCATATTCACTCTCATGACTCATTAAAATCCCCTCAATTCCCTTTATTCATCTATAACCTTTTTGAAGAAGAATTTTAAATCTTCATCTTCAGTAGGTAATATTTCAAGTTCATGCTTATCAATAGCATCTAGCATGAGTTGTTCTTTTTCAGATAATCGTTTATAGATTCTTTCTCCTAAAGAATAATTTCCTTGCTCCATTGGATAAGATTGCTGTAAATAATAATATTGAGTATAATCATTTGGATCTAAGCCTAACCTATGTATTCTATCTTTAGACTGTAATAAATGGACTAAATTATAACTATATTCAAAATAGATTGCATCATGACAAGTTTGATGTAATGACACGGATTCTGCTAAAGTGTGTGGATTAGTGATAAGTATGTCAATTTCTTTACTTTTAAATTTATTAATAATTTCATTTCGTTCTTCTTGACTTACTGAACCTGAAATAACCTCTGCTCTTATACCCATTTTATTTAAATCACTTTTAAGTTTATACATTGTTCTAATGAATATACACCAAACTATTGCTGTTTTAGATTCACTTACAATTTGATCAACAAGTTGAAGTAATGCATTCATTTTAGATGGTCTTTCTATTTTATCTACTAAATCTTCTATATCTTTCGAATAGTCTTGATATTCAACAAAGTCTTCATGATTTGCACTTAAATCAAGCATATCTTCAAATTCTTTTAAATCTAGTGTTTCCAGTAAAAGTGAAGGAGAACTTTCTAACTGCATGATTTTCGCAAACAATGCTAATTGATTTGACTTATATTTTGATAATATAATGTCAAATAATTTTTGTTCTTCAAAACTAGCAGCTACATCAATGATTTTATCTGGATTGGTAGGCGGCACACCTAGTTCATCCTTTGTAGTTCTTGTGAAAAATGGTTGTATTTTATCGTTAATCATTTGCACTTCTGAATGACTAGGTTTATCTAATAAAGGTATTGCGAAATTGAAAAAATTATTATAGTCATACGGATATAATAAATTTAATAAATTATAAATATCTTTATATCCATTAGGTATTGGCGTACCAGTCAAAGTAACCATGTATTTGGCGTTTTCAGTAATTCTTAAGGCAGCCCCTGCTCTCATGCCTTCTGGGTTTTTAATACGATGAACTTCATCAAATACAACTAAAGTATCTACAGTGATTAAATTTTTTATTTCATTTTCTAAAATACTGAGTACTTCATAATTAAGTAATATTAACTCTTTATTGCCACTTTCATATTTTAAAGCCATTTTTTTCTCATTAGATGAATTAAGGTTTTTAATATTCAAATAAGATAATTTTTTCTTATTACCAAAACAAGATTGATACTCATTTATCCAAGAATTAAATGCATTTAATGGTCCAATCATTATAATTCTATTAACTTTACTAATAGCATTTAAATAAGCATACATACCATATACTGTAGATGTTTTTCCAGAGCCTGGAACGGAAAAATTCCCCGATTTTTGCATCATAGTTAAATAAAAAGCATCTTTCATTTGTTTGGATCTCAGCTGTCTTTCTAATTTTTCATCAACTGTTTTTTGAAATTCAAGATACTTTTCGTTAAATCTTAAATCATCATTTTTAATATCATTACCAACTGTATATTTATAATCAATGTAAGAGTTCACTTTATTAACATATTGAGAAACATTTGTATCAACATCAACATTTACATCTAATTTCTCAGCTAATTTTTTAATTTGGTTAATAACATTATGAATTTCTTTATAGTATATGTTTTTTCTAAATATAACTAGCGAGTCTGTATGATAATCTACATATCTTTTAATGCGCAATTTATATATTCTATGTCCTATTATTTTGTTAAGTATATTTTCACTTGTTTGCAACGTTAACTGCTCATCATGATTCATTTGAACACGAATCATTACCATACACCTCCTTCTTAATATTTTTAACTTCTTCATCTAACATTTCTAAAGCATCTAAAAACTGTGGATAATCTGATTCATCATTTAATCTCAAAACTATTTCAAAATCAATATTTTGCAAAGCATCTATTGCTTTTTCAATTTGGTTTTTAGGAGCGTTAATGCTATTTCTTTTTTTTACTTTTTCTTGATATTTATCATAAACATCTTTAAACTCATTTCTTAATTCTTCATCACCACGTATTTCTTTATTAATAAAATCAACAGTTTTTTCTTCATCATTATTATCAAATTTTTCTAAAAATTTTTCAGATAAATTCATATTATCTTCAACAAATGGTTCAAATTGTGGTGTGTTTATTAAATTTTTGATCTTACGAATATAACGTGTCATATCCGTATCAGGCTTAATTGCCATATTAGTAAAAATAATGTTTTTAATATCTTCACGTCTTTCTTCAGTTTTAACTTTATTAAGTACTGCTGTGATTTCTCCCAATGGACCATCTAATTCCCAATCACGCGCTAAATAATAATGTTCTGACATATCAATAAACTCTAAAAATTCTACCATTAGAGTAGCTCGGTCCATCATTTTTTTAACTTCATTAATTGTTTGTTCAGTATTCTTAGCATACTCTTCAACTGTAATTAAATTATTTTTTACGATATCATTATACACGCCAACTAATCTATCTATTGGATTATATCCTACTCTTTCTTCTCGTCCATGTTGTAAATATAATTCTAATAACTTAATTTCCTTTTTACTGTCTTGTATATCTTTGCCTATAATAATAGCATCTAAATAATTAAACTTAGAATCTTCTTTGGCAAGGTCTCTTAAACATGTAAAACGACGATTACCATCAATGATTCTTCCATCTCTTAATATAACTGCTGGTTCAGTTTGCCCCAATGCCTTAATATTATTCTTAGTTTTTTTAAAAGCTTTTTCATCACTTTCTTTAATAAAATTAGCAATAATTTCGTTATATTTATCAATATCAGTTAAGTCAAATGATTCCAAATTATTATCAGCTTTATATTTACTAATCCAAGTAGCAATTCTATCATTTTGGTCGTTGTAATATAGTTTATCTAATTTAATTTTATATACATCATATGTATCAGTGATCCCATCCACCGTTAATCTAGTCGTTAAATCTGTTTTAATTAATTCATCTGTATTTATTTTTGTCATTAATATTCAAACTCCTCATAATAGTAATTTAAATCTAAATAAACTTTTTCCATGATTTCATCATAATACATATTAGTCTTCTTAATTGCTTCAATTAATGTATAATGTGCTAAATTAATATCATACATTTCGTTTATAATTTCAGTTAAATCAAATATATCGATCATTTTCACAAGCTTAACTTCTTCTTCAATTAAATCACTAACTCTAAAATCACTTTCCTTTTTCAAAAGATAATTTCCGCCTATTTTATTACTATATATATTTTCTAATCCTCTTAAAATAGAGCGATAAAACAGAGGTTCGAACCCAAATGAATCAATTTTTTCATTGTCTACAATATCAATTATTGCATTAATAGACCATATTTTGTTATCACTTAGCTTTTCTAAAACATCAATTCTAAATTTTTCTAAAATATCAAAGGTTAAACCTATTTCATTAAGTTTTTTTTGTGTAATATATTTTTTAGGTGCAAACTCTAATAATTCCATTTCTTTGTATTTATTATATAACCAAGCACTAAATGAACTTAAATTCCATAATCTTTTATCGATATTCGTTAAGTCAACAATATCCAAATTATTATAAAAATGTTGATTGTAATAGTTAACACTAGTCTCATATTCATTTTTCAATATATATGATGTAAAAGTTTTATATTCTAAATACTTCAATATAATTTGTAAATCTGGAATATCTTGATGTAACTCTTTTTTTAAATCTTCTATAAACATAAAGTCTTTGTCTTTAACAATATCTTTTACAATTTCAACTTTATTATTGTCGATAGAGTCAAAATCACGTTTAATGTAATCGTCAATAATATACTCATCTATATGTTCTAAATAATTTGCTTTGATTGTTTGCTCTTTAATACCAAATTTTTCAGAATATAATTGCACAAATTTATCAACGTCAATAGGAGCGTGCTCATACATAAAATCTTTTATTTGTTGTTCTCTGTTAACATGGCCAATTGATATATTAGGCATCCTAGTCAGTTCTACTTTTAAATCTTTTCTACTTTTATATGTTCTTCTGATAATATTATGAAGTTCATTTTCATTTTTAATATTATAATTTTCCATAAGCAAAAAGTGGTGTTTAAATAAAATTGATGATGATATTTCAATGTTTTTCCATTCGTCAAAGTTAACTTCTTCATAAAAATATTCCCAATCATATGCATCATAATCGTAATATCTATAATATTTTTTCCCACTACTTACTGCATTTGAAGTGTCACTCAATCTATTTTCTAAATACCTGATATCAATTTCAAATCCTTCTAAATCTAAACCTAGTTCTTCTAATAATAGGTTAATAACCCCTGATAAATCTTCGAGATGTAGCGACTCTTGTCCGTATTCTTCTAAAGCGTATTCAATAATACTTATTCTTGTTTTAGGGATTATTTTGTTATCAATTTCGATTTTATCTTTTAATAATTCATTTCGAACTATCATTTTTAGTTGAGTCGATGCTTGATCATCATCCAAAATGTGCTTCCATGATTCATTTCCTTTTTTGTAACGATTCGATAAATAATGATATAGGTTATCTTTAAACAACCACTGATATTGCTTATTATCCAAATTATAATTACTAAACCAATACGCATTTTCATCTTCTTTAAAAACTTCATTAGTACTATCAATAACTTTTTTTACTACTTGTCTCACTCGTTCTCTAGTTACTCCTATTATGTTGCCTATATCTTCTAAAGTATTGCCTTCTAACCTTAATTTCATCATTTCCAATGTATTCTCATTATAATTCTCAGCTACATAAGATAATATCGAAGGATTTTTAGTATAAACGTTATTAAATTCATCAATAGCAATTAAATCTAATTTTATAAGTTCATCAAAAATTGCATAACTATTTAAATTTTTGAAATGGCTTTCTATAGTATCGCATATTTCTTTTTTGCTATATGTATACGGTTTGTTTTTGATATATGCATATAGTATTTCTTTAGAAGTTAACTCATTAACTGCTAAATTATATACACATTCTTTTATAAACTTGTTTCCCATCAACAAGTCTATTTCATGATTAATTGAAAATACTTCGTCTTTCAATATTTTATTAATAGCAGTATACAAATTATTTAAAATATTACTTAATAAATCTTCTCTCATAACTAATAAATAATTGTAATATGATTCTTTTAAATACAGTCTTGAAATATTCCCTATAAAAAACGCATGATTATTTTGAACAACAACTTGGTTTAAAAGTTTTTCAAGAATATTATTTAGAGATTTTTTAGATATACTTGGATTATTTAACAAATTATTATATGAGATAGATAGCAATTTATTTATTTTGTTTAAATCATGTGTAAGTAAAAATTTTTTCTCTTTCTTAGAAAAATTATGATGTTCAATATTTAGTTCATTTTTATATCTATTTTTAAACAAATATTTAACTGAGATATTTGTAGATGTTTGGGGAATATTATCATAAATAATTTCACCAATGTTTAAATTAGGATATCTACACACTAGCTCAAAAAGATTTTTATCAACTATATTTATTTTTTCTCTTAATTGAATACAAATATTTCGAATTATTAATGCAGAATTATTATCAATATTTCTAAATTTCTGAATATCTTCATAACTCAAATCAATAAGATCACTAATTATTTGTACGTTATTTATTTTTAAAATACTTAAAATATGTTCGTCATCAATCAATTTTTTAATCTCAATTTTTTTCAGTGGTTCAATAGGTATGTCTAAAGGAATTTGAATATTAACTTCATAAGTTGTAATTATATTTCTCCTAAATTCTTTGATTTCTTGAACAGATTTAGCGCCTAAATTTTTAATATTTTCTAAAGCTTCATCAGTTATGTTTTTTAATTGATAAGTATAAATGTAACCATTTTTTATTAATTGGTTTTTAGAACGGTTGGAAAGTTCTGAATCGCTCACTTTAATATTATTCATATAATCCTCCTTATAATTGTTTAAAGAATATTTACTTTGAATTTTAACACATGCCATTTATATAAATGTTCATTTCTCACTTTATATCATTACTATATTTAATTCTTAAATAGGAGTGTATTATATATAATAAAAGTATTTGCATTAATTATGTTACGATAGAATGAAGGAGAGAAGAATTATGAATGACGAAAAAAATCATTATGAACTTAATAACAGCGAAATAAATAAAAAAATAATTTATGATGTTTCAACAGCATTTGGATATGTAGGATGTTCAGAAGAAAATTCTGGAAGGTCTTATGGTGAAATTCACAATAATACTTACTCACAGTTAGGTTTAAGTTATTATCCTACTAATTCTTCACATTTACAGGTTATGGTTTTTTACTGTAAAAGAAGATTATTTACAGAAGATACACCATATGAAAACGGTACTGTATTTTATAGATATGGTTACACATTTGTATATATAAATCGTATACTTTATGTATTAAAAAATGGACAACTTCAACTAGATTTTGAAATCTTTAGAGGCGATGAAAATCAATTTTATTATACTGATCCTAAAACTGAAAACATTACATTAGTTAACAAATCTTTAAATCAGAAAGAAGTTGATGAATATATAAAAATTTTCGATGATAATATTGAAAATATCTTTTCATATTATTACCGTTATTTTGGATTTTCCGTGTTTTCTCAAGAATTATATGACTATTTATCTGAAAAAACCAAATTACGCTTTGATACCTTAGAAAAGAGAATAGAGAAAATATTAGGAGAATGTCAAAAATTATTATATAGAAGTTTTGAAAATGAAAATATTGATAATTTTCGTTATATAGAAAAAGAGGAATGGGACTTTATGGATAATGCGGAAAGAGAGGAAAGTATGCTAGCGTTTTTTGAGGATATAATGTCAAAAGAAAATTATTTAAATTTCTTCCTTAATGCACAAGATAAAGTTAACTTATCTTTACTATTTTCCATCAGAGAAAATATGATAAAAACTGAATTAGCTGATTCTATATTTTATTATTAACATAACCGATGATTATCAAAAGTTATATAAAAACGACTCCTTATTGAATAAGGAGTCGTTTAATCGTTTCAAAATCAAATTTTGCTATAATAACGAACGTTATAAAGTAAAGTATATTCTACTTGTTGGTACAAGTTTATACTCGCTTTCATATATCTTTATGTTAACAACTAATAGTATCCATTTTATGATACTACTTATTGTAATTACTTCTTTAGGAGAATTGATATTCGCGCCTTCTTATCAAGTAGCACAAGTGGATATTATGGACCTATATAAAAATGGTTCATACTCAGCTTTAGGATCACTGGCAACACAGAGCTCTTCTTTGATTGCTTCATTAACTTTAATGATTAGTCAATACTTAAATATTTATTTAATTTTTATAATCCTTACATTGTTAAGTATTACTGCTATACTGATACTTTATAAAATATATGATAAACGAATGGAGAGTGTATAAAATATGGCTATTTATTTTAAAAAAACTATTTTAAAGAATGCTGATTTTATCTTAGACTTGCAAAAGCAATGTTTTAAAAACGACTTTTTAGAGTATAAGGATTATGAAACGAGTCCATATTGTGAAACTTTGGAAGACTTACAACACGATATAACCACAAATCAACACTTCACGATTTTTTTAGATAAATTAACATTATTTAAATATGCTAAATATAACTAAAAATAATATCTCCATTATATATAGTTATGTATATCTCCTGAAGTTTATTCAACTACTATCTGACAGTAATTAACATAATCGATGATTATCAGAAGTTACAAAAAATGCGTCACTAGTATAGTGACGCATTTTAGCATTTTCTTTATTTGAAAAATTACTATAAATTAACTTTTTAATACTTATTATTTTCTAAAAATTCTTCTAAAACTTTATCAATTATTGATTTTATAGACGTATCTTTATCTAACGCCATTTGGTTTAGCCTTTTCTTAATATCAGTATCTACTCTCATTGTTGTACTTTTAGATATAGGTCTATAATTCTCTGTGTATTTCACTTCCGAAGTATCTATATTATCTAAAAATCCAGCCATACATTTCATTCCTCCTCAATTAATTTAATTCTACTAACTAATTCTTCATATACTTTGTTGAACATATGTATGACTTTTTTATCATGCATATCTTTATCTTTTATCCCATCAGCAGCGAACTTTTTTATTCTTTCTCTTTGATATATTTGGTGTTCAAATAATGCTTCAGAAAACGCAGATTTAGACATCTCTAATATTTGTTTATCTACTCGTCCATTTTTTTTTATTAATACTGGAACTGCACCAACTAATTCAAATGGTAAATCTGACTCTTTTTTTCTATCTCTTAGAAAATTAACAAAAGAAAGACTGCTCTCATAAGCTGATTGTTGTGTTTGAAATACCATTAAAATATAATTACTTGCGTAAACAGCATTATTAGTAAAATCTGAATTTATAGTAGGTGGCACATCTATAAATACATAATCGAAATCATAAATTTTTTCAATTTTTTCTACCACATTTTTTAAAATATATCTTTTTTTCAAAATGTCTGTTTTTGAAATAATATCGGATAAATTAGCCAAAGACGAATCAGCGGGCAATAATGATAAATTAGAAGTTAATCTAATGATACTTTCATCTATATTTCCACTTTTTAGCATATTTATGAATGAAAGTGATTCTTCTTTAAATTCTGGATAAGTTCTTTTCATAATTTGAGTAGCGTTACCTTGAGGATCAAAATCTATTAAAAGAACCTTTTTGTTATAGTTTTCAGATGCAATATAAGAAAGTAATGTAGATACTGTAGTTTTACCTACACCACCTTTAAAATTTCCAACTGTTATTATATTCAAAATAACCCTCCTACATAATTTCATTGTTCTTAATTCATTCTTATATATTCTTTGTGTTGTTTGTTACATGTAACATGTTACTGCAAAACTTTGTTTCTTTCAACTTATACATAATCTCGTTGTTCTTAATTCATTCTTATATATTCTTTGTGTTGTTTGTTACATGTAACATGT
>ERZ1023497.272-NODE-272-length-17258-cov-101.254490_pt1 | contig 17258 bp, 16 predicted proteins | sample MGYA00380543_ERZ1023497 | MGnify/ENA primary metagenome ERZ1023497 (study PRJEB33173, sample SAMEA4830384) | metagenome | study: EMG produced TPA metagenomics assembly of the PRJEB25223 data set... | reverse complement strand
ATTATAGCAAGAATCAACTATGCGATAAAGCATCGCACACAAAATCCTTTACATTCGTAAACATTGTATATTTAAATTACCATATACTATAGTTGTGTATACTAACCAAAGGAGTGAACGTCGATGAAATCAATCTTATTAGTCGGGCAGTCTAATATGGCAGGACGTGGATTTATTACAGATGTAGAACCTATCATTAATGAACACATTAAAGTATTAAAAAATGGTCGTTGGCAATTTATGGAAGAGCCTATTCATCAAGATAGAGCAGTTGCTGGTATCGGTCCTGCCGCTTCATTTGCACAGTTATGGGTTGACGAACATCCAAACGAAACATTAGGACTTATCCCTTGCGCAGATGGTGGCACCTCTATTGACGACTGGGCACCTGATCAAATATTGACGCGACACGCCATATCTGAAGCACAATTTGCAATGGAAACAAGTGAACTCATTGGCGTGTTATGGCATCAAGGCGAAAATGATAGTAATAATGATAAATACCAAAACTACCAAGAGAAATTGCAACAATTTATCGCACATATGCGTCATGCATTAGATCAACCTGACCTCCCCTTTATTGTCGGTGGTCTAGGAGATTATTTAGGACAATCTGGTTTCGGCCAAAGTGCAACACAATACCAAGAAATCAATCAAATTATACAATCAGTGAGCAACTCCGATCCACACTGTTATTTCGTAACTGGACAAGGCTTACGTTCTAACCCAGATGGCATACACATTAACGCTCCTTCCCAAAGAATTTTTGGTATACGGTATTATCATGCATTTTCACAACTCACAGATGTGTTGTCACCATTACCAAATGAAGCATCACTAGCAGCAAATTTATATAAATCGACTTATAGTAAAAACGAACAGATGTATCTTCAACTGGCGGCGATGGGTAAAAACGAAATCACATTTGAGCATTTCTCTCAACAAATGGCTGAAATAAACAAAGATACACCATAAGCTGAAAACCAACACACAGAGAGCAGCAAACAACTTCAAAACACACTACCATCACCTTGTAGGCACACATTTATAAAAGTTCTTTTGTTCTAGTACAACTAATTATTGCTATACCGTTCGAATAGGAGTATGATTCGATTTATCAAAATACTCAAGGTGATAAACAGTGAAAAATATAACTAAGTTAACTGCGATTTATTTATTATTATTTTTAAGTACGACGGTAGTGGGTGCGCTATTACTTTATTTACCTGTTACTGGAACGCAACCCTTAGCATTGATTGACGCGTTTTTTGTTGCAAGTAGTGCTTTCACTGTAACAGGATTATCGACTCTAGATATTCCAAATCAATTCAACATGCTCGGTGAAAGTATTATTTTAATGCTCATCCAAATCGGCGGCTTAGGAATTATAACGTTATCCATTTTCATTTTAATCATCAGTCGCAGAAAAATCAGTTATAAAGAACGTAGTTTATTGCTACTAAGCTGGAATAGTAACAATAATGGAAGCTTATTAAAATTAACGATACAAATGATTACTTTTAGTTTAGTTATCGAGTTATTAGGTTTTATCATATTAACTTTCGTGTTTGTACCAACCCAAGGTTTAGCAAAAGGCAGTTTTGTAAGTCTCTTCACAGTCGGTTTCGGCTTTTAATAACGCTGGTTTCGCCTTATTCTCTGACAATCTTATGTCGTATAACCATAACTTACTTATCAATATCATTGTCCCTGCCTTAATTATATGTGGTGGTATTGGTTACATTGTTATTTTAGATTTATGTAAGACCCGACGCCTAAAGAAATTAAAGCTTCATACAAAAATTGTCGTTACTAGTACGCTTGCTTTGATTGTAGTTGGCACAATTTTATTTTGGCTATTAGAGTCGTCCCATATCTTAAAAGGTACACCTTGGTTTCAACAAGGATTAACTTCTTTCTTCCAATCAGTTACGACACGTACAGCAGGTTTTAATACGATTGATATCGGGCAATTACAACAACCCACACTCTTATTATTTATTGTACTGATGTTTATCGGTGCTGCTCCAATGAGTGCGGCAGGTGGTATTAAGGTCACAACATTAGCGTTAATCCTTATTTACATTTACGCAAAAATAAAAGGAAACACATACCCACATATTTTTAAAACATCAATTGCTGCTAAACAAATTAGTCAAGCAATGCTAATCTTTATCTTAGCGATTATCATAAATTTTATAGCCGCTTTTATAATTACAATCTGTGAACCGAAAGTAGAATTTCTAAAAATTATTTTTGAAGTCGTTTCAGCTTTTGGTACAGTAGGCTTATCCACTGGTATTACGGCAGATTTAACTACACTATCAAAGATTGTACTTATCTGTATGATGTTATTAGGTAAACTCAGTTTGTTTATTTTGCTAGCTATTTTCCAAACACCAAAAGCAGAGTCTGCTTATTACTATGCAAAAGAAGAAGTACAATTGTAACCTTATAGCAGATACAATTAAAAGCTGGGACAACTTCATACATGTCCCAGCTTTTATTATAAATTTACCAATACTATATTAAGACTATAACCTAAACTAAATCGTCACAATACCTAAGCAAATTGCGATAATTAGTATTACTATATTGACTACCAGGGCATAAAATTCATTTTATGTCACTACTTATATTATAGTAATTTAAAATTTTATAGAAGGAGCATGCTATATGAAAGCCCCCATACGTTTCACTTTTATTGATAGAATATTTTTATGTTTAGGCATCCTAAGCTTTCTGTTAAATTTAAGTATTTCATTCAACATTTTACAGTTCCCACAATTTATAGCTATGCTTTGCTTAAGCGTAACTTTTATTTGCTTCGGTATAGTAGCGTTCAACAAACATTCGTTATTTATCGGTATTAGTTTTTTGATAATAGCACTATGTCTTGTGGCTGTTATTGTATTTACAACTTATTAATAACAAAGTTAAAATACACTTTGATGCATAGAGTTATTTACACACAATAAGATAAATTTAGTTGTTTAACTGTTGTAGTAATAGCGGTAATTCAGAAATGTTTTGTATGACATAATCCGCGCCGTGCGCTTTAAATTTCTGTTCTGCTTCAATACTGTATTGCTTGCGTTGATCATGGCTTAGATTTTGCCATTCATCTTCATTTAGCCCTATCATAGAACTACCTTCAATAACACCAATAGCTATAACCCCACTATTAACCGCTTCTTGTATGTCAGATGCTGTATCTCCTACCTTCACCACTTGTGATACTGAAGTCAGTTTTAATCGACGTATATTTTCAAAAATCATATATGGATAAGGTCGACCGTAACCATCTACATCATTTGCTGTCACTAGAATATCAGGAGCATATCCTTTTTGTTTTGCATGAAAACTTACAATATCCATCATGTCTTGTGTATATCCAGTCGTTGAACCAATCACGTAACCCTCTTCTCTTAATTTTGCAACTGTGTCGACAACATGTGGTATTGGGTCAGTAAAGGTTGCTAAATTTTGTAACAATTGCTGTTCAAATTGTTGATATAATTCATCAATATCTAATTCATTGTGTTCACGTCCATATTCGCCCTGCCATAATTGTTGAATTTTAGGCATTTCTAACATCGCTTGAATGTGATCGCGCTTCAACATACCCATAGGCTCTCTTGCCTCTGCAATCGTAACTGCTATACCAGCTTCTTTAAATATATTAATGAAGACATTCACTGGTGCAAAACAACCAAAATCTACAGTAGTACCTGCCCAGTCAAAGATAATCCCTTTAATTTTTGCCATAATTTACACGCCTCTTTTCTCTTGATAATCTTTTATTAAATGAATCAATACTTCAAAATCTTGACGGTGCAAATCACCAATATTACCTATTCTAAATGATGGAACTTCCATTAATTTCCCAGGATATAATACATAACCTTGTGCTTTCATATGTTGATAAAAATCATTGAAATTAAATTGATGATCAGGGTATAAAAATGTAGTGATAATTGGTGATTGCAGCTCAGAATCTATATAAGGTTCAAACCCTAATATTTTCATTTGTGCGATAAGGTAATCATTGTTCTGTTGATACCGTTGATAGCGTGCCTCAACTCCGCCCTCTTGTGTCAATTCATTTAAAGCTTGTTTAAAGGCAGCAACAACATGAGTAGGTGATGTAAAACGCCACTTGCCATCTTGTTCCATGACTTTCCATTGCTCATATAAATCAAGTACTACACTTTGAGCATTGCCTTTACATTGTTCTAGCACTGCTTTTTTAGCAATTACAAATCCAAATCCCGGAACTCCTTGTATACACTTGTTAGCGCTGCTTATTAAATAATCAATATTCAACCCTGCTATGTCAATTGGTATACCGCCAAAACTACTCATTGCATCCACTATAACCTTTAGATCATTCTTCTGTGCAAAATCACATAATAATGAAAGAGGATTTAACATCCCTGTAGTTGTTTCACAGTGTACAAATGCAATATGCGTAATAGATTGATTCGCTTGTATCATTTGCTGTAACACAGTGATATCTGGTTGTTCATTGAAAGGCACTCGATAAGCTGTAACTTTTTGTTGTAATGTTTCAGCCATTGCAACCATTCTTTCACCGTATGCACCGTTACTAATAATTAAAATATGATCATTACTTGCCAAAGATGTCTGTAATACACTTTCCACCACAAAACTACCACTTCCTTGTTGTAATACAGTGGTATAATATTGATTCGCTTGTCCCACCTCTAGCAATGCTTGACGTATCTCTTGTGTTAATTGCTTATACTCCTCATCCCAAGTACATCGATCTTCCATCATCTGTGCTTTCACAACAGCCGTAGTTGTCAACGGTCCTGGTGTTAAAAGTTTATATTGCGTCATAATAAATGCCCCCTTTAATTATTTTCCACTTGCTTTTGTGCTTCCTTAAAAATATCTTGATGTTTTTCTAATAAATCTACTGATAAACTGTCATTCCATTTTTTCGGATAAGTTGGTCGCTGATTTTTTGCTACTTTTTCATTTTTATACAAAGGAACAGGATACATTTTCAGTAAGTCTTCTCGACCATGTTGCTGAATAGTCTGAACCATTTCTTGAGCTTTTTGCTGTTTGTCTCCACCTTTATTTACTACAGCAGCAGCTTCTATCAATGAATAGTTACCTTCTTTAGGATCAATGTATCGAATAGGATTTCCTTTATCTTCAGATTTAACTGCTTGCGCTCTTAATCCAATACCTACTGCCACTTCCCCAGACTCCACTTTTTCTAATGGACCTGAACCGGAACTTTCTAAATGTGGTCCTACATTTTCTATGAGTTGAGCTAATATTTTACTACCTTCCTCATTACCGTAACTTCCTAAAATACTTTGAATTACTAACCATCCAGTGGAAGAATCCATAATATTAGGCATAGCAATTTGATTTTTATATTCTGATTTTGTTAAATCCTTCACTGTTTTAGGGACTGGTAACCCTTGTTTTTCTAATGCTTTAGTATTCACAAATATCGAGCCCATATTGCCTAACAATGGTGTAATATAACTAGGATAATTGTCTATTGTGCTTTCCTTTGCTTTGTTATCTATGGACGCGAACATATCATTTTCTTGTTGTGCACTTTCTAAATAGTAAGTAGCTTGTGTTACTATATCCGCCTCGATATTTTTGCCTTCTGCCATCATTTTTCCACCTAATTCTGCAGTTGACTGAGGTTGAATAATGTATTCTCCTTTATAGCCATGATGATTCAATGCTTTTTTCATAGCTGCTATAGCTTCTTCATCCGCATTCGTAGCTATTACTACTTTGTCCGTAGAAGAACCAAGACCGAAATATGAAAAGTAGAGTAGAATTAAACATAACAACATTGTCATTATTTTTTTGACTTTTAACGTCATTTAACTCGCCTCTTTTCTTTGTTGCGACTTTAACCACCAACTTGTTATAAAACGTACAACAACATTCGTCACAAAAATCAAAATCGACAGGATAAATATATCTACGAATCGATTAAAATGTTGTAACTGATTAATTTGCGTTGAAACAATTTGGGTGGATGTTGAAACCAAGAAAATAACGCCACTTATCGTGACCATGGCATTAATAAAATAATAATTTATCATTTCTATGATAGTTGTTTTCATATTGGGCAAAATAATTTTAAATATTGTATCACTCCAGCTATCACGCATTAGTGTACTAGTGATATCCCAAGATATATCTAATTTATCTAATGCTGATTTAGCCATCAAAAATGGCGTAGTATAATAATGCACAATTATACTTAAAATGACGATGAGAAATGTTCCTTTAATATTACTATTTTGGAAAAACAATAGGTAAGACAGCCCTAATATCATTCCAGGTATTGTATTAGTGATAATCGATACTATATTCAACATTTGCTTACCATATAATTGTGTACGCACTGTCAAAAGAGCACCACAAAAGCTAATAATAGTGCCAAATACTACTGTCGTTATAGCCACAAACAACGCTTGAAAATAAATATGAATCAAGATATCATCTTGAAATAATTTCACCACATTCTTTAATGTGAAATTCAATTGGTATGGGTAATTTTCAGTGAACGGAACAACAAACATTACTGAAAAAATTAATAAAATAATTGTACTTACTATCAAATTAACCCCATTCATAATCCAGTCATGGATAGGTCGCTTGTTGATAGTGGCATGAAAATCCCCTTGTTGTCTGACCCCCCACTTTTCTATAAATGTTAAGAACACAAACCCTAATATTGCAGGTACTAACATTAGTACTGCTATCACTGCACCTTCTGCAAATTTGGGTATAGACCCCAAAATCAATTGATATAAAACAGTAGCAATGACGTTATAATCTGCACCTATTGATGCTGGTATCCCAAAATCAGTAAAACTTAAAATAAATGACAACACAAATGCGTTTGCAATAGGTATTATCAATGGACGTAACAATGTATGATAAAACCGCCTTACACTACTATCTTTCATTAATTGTGATATGTAGTAAAAACGATGATCTACATAATTAAAAGCATTAGATATAATAAAATAAGCAGCTGGCAATGTGTAAATAACATAACCAACAAACAAACCATTTTTACCGTAAATTGTAAAAGGTGCATCTCCTAAAATACGAGCCAATATACCTTCATTACCAAACAAGTACATCAAGATAAATCCATAAGTAATTGTTGGTACAAGCATTGGCAGTATAACTAATGTTTTGTTATAGCTCTTAATCCACTTTGGACTGTGTGTCATGTGAATGGTATATGCCACAAAAAAAGCTAATACTGTCGTTGTGGTAGCTGCTAACAATGAAATTTTCATACTATTAAACAATGATTTCATTATGGTATTATCGCTTAACACTTTATAATAATAATTCAAACTGAGTTGACCATCAGCAACAATTGAACGCCCTAGCAACACAGTTATAGGCAGAATAAGAAAGATTAAAAAGAATAAAATAATAAGTGTAAATAATAAACGTTGACTATAAATTTTAGACATCTCACTACGCTCCAAACAATTGGTAAATATGTTTTCTCTTTACCTTGAGTTGATCTAAAATAAATTTTTCAACAAATTCACTTTGCGGTTCATTGATAATGTTCTCTGGTGTACCGAATTGGGCAATCCCACCATTTTCTATTATTACAACTTTATCAGCCATTGTTAATGCTTCCTCAGGGTCATGTGTAACGATAAGCGTAGTTAAATTTAAAGATTTCGCTATTTTCTGAATCATTTCTTTTATAGATTCTTTAATTACTCCATCTAGTGCACTCAAAGGCTCATCCATCAAGAGAATTTTAGGTTCCATAACAATAGTTCTCGCTATTGATACACGTTGTTTTTGACCTCCTGATAATTCGTGTATTTTCTTATACAGATGCGGTCTTAAATCTAACAACTCAATTAAGTCTGTCACTTGTTTATCATGAACGTTTCGTTTTATATTTTTTAAACCATAAATGATATTCTCATAAGCATTTAAATGGGGAAATAAACAAAAATCTTGAAAAACTATATTAAAATCTCTTTTTCCCATAGGTTTATGTTGAATCTCTTCATGATTAAATAAAATCTCACCACCACTCACTTCCGTTAAACCTAGTATCATATTAAGTAACGTAGTTTTCCCACAACCACTAGGACCTAATAAAGTTACAATTTCACCTGTTTCTATCGCTAAATTTATATCATGCAAAACCTCGTGATTTTTATATTTTTTCGAAATGTTTTTCAATTCTAACATCACAAACACCTCCCATTTGGTATACTATAAGTATACAAAGTGTTTATTAAATCCATGTTAATCAAATGTTAAAAATGATTAATTTTAGACTAACTTATGACAACTTGTTTACAAACTTTTATACCTAACAAGGAGGATTTAACGATGTTGCCTACTGAAAGACGCCGTAAAATTATGGAAAGATTAGAAAAAAACGACTTTTTAAAACTGAAATCACTTCAACAAAATTTGAATATTTCAATGGAGACATTAAGAAGAGATGTTCAACAGTTAGTCAATAACAATTTAGTTACAAAAGAATATGGAGGCATACGCCTTAAGCAAGAAGCCCATGGCGAGTCACTCATCGAACAACGTTTAGAGTTAAATCTGACGAGTAAAGAAGCGATAGCTAATAAAGCAATGCATGAAATAAACAACGGAGATTGTATTTTTTTGGACAGTGGTTCTACCACTTTACAAATTGCCAAACAATTAAGTCATCATGAGAATTTAACTATAATTACCAATTCAATTCCAGTAATGTTACAAACATTAGATCAAGGTCATACAGTTATTAGCATTGGCGGTAAAATTAGAAAGTCTGAACAATCTATTACCAGTTATGACTTTTTATTTAATTTCGATAGATTAAATATTGAAAAAGCGTTTATCTGTTGTAGTGGTATGGACTTAGATTATGGAGTAACAGATTACAATTTAGAAGAAATTGAGACCCGTCGCAAGATTCTCTCTATATCTAGAATCAAGTATCTAACTGCAGACAGTAGCAAAATGGGCAAAGTTGTAACAGCTAAAATTTGTGATTTTGCTGAATTAGATTTTATTATTTCTGATGACAACCTCAGCCAAAATATGGATAAAAATATAATAAAGCACGTTAATTTAATTTAATTCAGCTTTTATTATTTTTATGTTAAGTATTCTTTTACTACTTATAAAATGGATCAATTCGGGTATAGCAAATTATGATAGTAATTTTTAACTAGAAGATGAGGGTGAAGATGATGCAGCGTAACAATAACTTTAACGAATATCCTAAAATTTTAAAAATTGAAGACGATGGGACGATTATTGCATTAGATAAACGCGGTAAGGTTAATACTGATTTAAACACACATAACATTACGGACGAACAACAGTACGATATCTTTGGAGATGTAATATATAACCCTTATAGTCGTACACACAAAAATCAACAATCCTATGCGCACGATTCACATGATCCAGATCACTTAAAATCAGAAGCTCATTATAATCAACGCGATCGAGAACGAGAATTACAATTACTGGAAGAAAATAAAAGAACAAAACGTAAAAACATGTGGCTAGGTTTAAGCGCTATTGTTTTGTTACTTATCGTAGGTATTTTTGCCGTCACAGCATTTTTCAACTCACGTGATGATGGACAACAAAATCAAACTGAGCAAGCACAAACTGCCAACCAAAACCAAAATGATGCTGGTCAAGGCGACAATGTTAACTTTGAACATCAAAATAGTAAAATTGAAAACCAAATCCAAACAATTAAAGATGATATTAGTAATGGAAATAATGCAACAGAATCTAAACTGCAATCATTACAAGATAAAGTAGATAGTCTAAAACAAGAAGCTGATTCTGCCAAGACTGAAAATTTAGCCGATAAATATCAAAGCACTGTAAATAACTTAGAGCAGGCTAAAGATCAACAACAAAATGGCAACACTGATAAAATGCAAGAAGAGCTCGATAAAGTAAATAACAAGTTAGATGATATTAAAGATAAATTTTCATCTTTCTTTGATAATAACAAACAAGAAGACTTTGAAAATAAAGAAAGTTAATCCTCCTGCACCGTTTGCATTTGCAACGGTGCAGTTTCTATTAGTGCAATATGTAGTTAAGTTATGACCCTTTAACTAATGTATCTATTATAGCTGACAAACGAGCAACTTAATTTAGCTTTATTTCACCCTTTGACACAAATCCTTTTTCTCTTAGGTAACATTCCTAAAAAGCGCATAATTTCACAAAAAATTTAAATACTATCAACACCTACTTAAAATTTAAATGGTAATTAAAATTTAATTATCATTTCTTTTTATATTTTTATATTTTAAACAAATTTAATATGTTAATATAAAATCCTAATAACTAATAATTGTTATTAATTTATAGAATTTTAAAACGATAAAATTCTATATAGTGCGATATGATGAAGCGTCAATTATTCATGCACAATGATATTGACGACAACATAGATAATGCATTGCAAAACGATTATAACTCGAATGGAAGGATGATATGTAATGAGTAAAACCGCGTTAGATATTAATGCTTTAGACCTTGACTACGCTCTTGCCGGAGAGACGGAGATATACATTGTACCAATTGTCGCTCCAATCTTAAGAGCAGGATATTCTAGAGGTGATGCAGTCGAAAACTTTAAGCAAATTCTAGGGTCCGCTAAAATTGTACAGTCTTTCGATGTAACGATTGACCATAACGATGACCATGAACCATTCAAAATTTTTGAAGACAAAGAGTATTGTATTACTGATTTAACTTCTTTGCGCAATATTAAAGAGAATAAACGTCTCGATTGTAACTTTGGTTTAAGAGTTTACATACCATCTGAAGATGAGTTTAAATTAAAAGTAATAAACAATGATGTATTACAAGAACCTGGCATGCCAGATTTAGGAATTACAGACCTGAGTAAAGGATTATCATTTGATAAGTTACAGCCTTTAAAAGATGCTATCTTCACTCAAATTCACGAGAGAAACAATAAAAATCTTGCGCAACAATGTTCAACAGAAATCAAGCGTAAAAAAGTAAAATCTCTGCATCATAAAGACGATTTTTCAGATATAAGTAATTTAAAAGACCGTTTATATAACACATTAGATGCACTTGTTGATCAAGTTTATTTAGATGATGATAACTTAACATTCCGCAGTATCGTAAGCGAACAAGATTATGATGATAATGTTTTGCCAATTTATCAAAAACTAGAGCAATTGACCGTAGATAACTTTAATCAAGCAAAGCGAGATAAATTGAACATTTTGCAGAAAAAACGTGAAGATATGATTCAAAGTATCTTTAATCAACTCGTAAGTGATTTATGGAGCAAAAATGTTGAAGCCGATGCTATGCGTAATTATAAAGCTGAAGATTCACGCTACCATCCATCCTTTAAAGAAATTGAACAGTCGTTCCAACAAACATTAGAAACTATACCTAAAAAAGTCAAAACAGAGACACAACAATTAGAAAAAGCATTTGAAGAAGATAAACAGTATCGCGCTGATAAAGCACGCAGAGACATGGCAGAAAAAATTGAACGCGAAGAACGTCCGCTATTACATAACCGTATTGCAGACTATGAAAAATCTCTAACTAATAAAGCCAAACATGCTTACCACAATCAAATAAAAGTCTTAGATGCTGAAGTTAAAGCCAATTACGATTTACAATTGTCCAAAATAGTAGATGATGTTATTAGCAACCATCAACAAATTATTACTAAGAAAAAAGCAGACTTACAAGCAATCATGGAAAAAGATACTACAGCTTTACTTGAAAAACGCAGTGAAGACGTGGATAAATTACGTCATGAAATCAGTAAATTAGAGCAAGAATTAATTCAAAATGAAAAAACTTTCAATGAACGTTTAGATTTAGCTGTGAATCAAAAAGTAAGTGATTATGAATTAAAAGATTCTCAAATGACTGACGAAATTCATTGGTTACGCGTAGAATTAGAAAAGGCCAAACGTGAAAATGTTGATAAAAATGAGGCCATTCGGTCTAAAGAAATGGAATTACAAAACAACAGAGGGCAATTAGATCGTTTAAATCAGCAGCTAGAGCAAAGTAACCAAACGAGCCTAACAATTTCAGCACGCGCACTTGAAATTAAGCAACAGGCTCTAAGTTTTGCCAACCATAATTCCAATAATACTCAACCTAGTGAAATCGTGTCACCACAAAATATTGATATTAACAATTTATTAGGGGAAGATGCTGACAAAGCCAAACGTTATGAACGACGTAAAAAACCAACATTCTTCACTTGGTTAGGCGGTTTACTATTCTGTGCAGTGTTAGGGACAGGTACTTTATTTGGTAGTCATGTTGCTAATGCAGATGAACAACACACTAATACAGACCAAGCACAAACACACACAGAACAATCCGATAAAAATAAAGCATCTAACTAAATACTAAATTAAAAACAGTAATGATTATTTTCGCAATTCACATAGTAAATATTTTATATGAAGGTGGATACAATGAACCAACAAAAAATTGACGAAATAACACAACTCTCACAAGGTAATGAAAAAGATAAAAAACTCGCCTTAACATATGGTTATCAACCTGTAATAGAAAAACTTAAAAAAGATAAAAATCAAGAAGTCGTTGAATTCGCTCAAGCAATCGATGCAAATGAAGATTTAAAATTATTTAAAAACAGTTTGTATTTTCAGCAATCTAAAGATAGATTTCAACGTTATTTAACACAAGCCACACAATATATGTATATTACATTGGCTTTAATTTTTATCGCCATGCTTTCTATCTTAATCGCTGTTATTATATTTTTTGTAAACCCAGAAACATCGGTTACAACATTTATCGTAATAACAATCATTGCTTTAATCGCTTCAGTAGTATTGGTTATGTTATCAAAAAAAACTGAATATAATTACAACCATAGCAAACAAGTTTTGGCACAGGCTCAGTATTTATTCAATATTTCTAAAGCCAACGCACAATCATTACAAGCTCAAATTGAAAACCAAAAGAATTAGATACACTTGTGAGTTAACAATACAGTTCTGGCAGTCATCGGTTAGACAACCCTCAGCCTAACCCGCTGTGGTTGAAGTAACTATAGACTATCATCGAAAGTAAATTAGCATTTTTATGACTCCTACAATTATAGCTAGTTTGTTCATCTATAAACACACTAAAACCACGCGTAATATTATAATATTACGCGTGGTTTGTTAGTCTTATTATTTAATTTGTCGTTTTTTAACATTTAAGACATTTACAACATCCTGAATGTACGCACCTTTCAAATGATAACTGAATCGGTAAATGAGGTAACTTAAAAAAACACAAATAATAGGTAGTGCAATCATTATGATACGTAAGCCATTTTTCGTAAAGTCACTTTGTTGTTGGCCAGCTTGATAGCCAAATAAGTCTAATCCCCATCCAGTAAATAGTGCTGCTACTGCCATGGCAGTTTTCATCAAGAAAGTTTGCGTTGATGTAATAACACTTTCATTCCTTTGACCAAATTTCAATTCACTATAATCAATAACATCTGCAATCGATACTGTAATAATACCCATGATTAAACCGGTACCTGTCTTAATAAATATAGTACCTACAATTACTGGTATCATAGCAGAGGGCGATACATAACTTGCAATTAAAAAAATGATTAAGCCTATGGATAATGATACTGCTGCTATCGGAAACACATGTTCACGTGACAGCCATTTTGCTAATTTAGGAAACATCAATAATGCAAGGATTTCTACAAAGCCTACACCATTATACAGTGCAAACAATGCCTTAGATTCTGCCACATAACTAAAATAATATATTGCGACATTGCCTAGTAATTGAATACTTAAAAAGAAAGTTACTAAAATACCGATATAAGCGAGTAACTCTTTATTCATGAATAAAATACGCCAAATATCTTTAAAACGCAATGTAATGCCTGTATCAATATTTGTCGGCGCTTCATAAACATTACGTACAGTTATTATGATTGCAATGATAAATACGATAGCAATGATGACTGTCATAATAAAGAAACCTACAGATTGCTCTCCGCCTCCAAAGTGGTGAGCAAAAAATGCTACAACTGTTAAACCTGCAGTACCAACAATCATATTGGCTAAACTAGCAAACACACGAGGAATGATAGATACTTCCTCTCGTTCTGTTGGATCGTTAGTTAAATTAGGTAACCAAGACCAATATGGCACATCCATCATCGTATAAGTCATCCCCCACAAAATATAAAACACTGAAACATATATATACAGACTTGTGCCAGACAATCCAAAATCGCTAAATAGAATAATGGTTATCACCGCATTAATAATAGTACCAATAACTAACCACGGCCTAAATTTGCCCCATTTGGTTTTAGTTTTATCTACAATCATACCCATAACCGGATCATTAATTGCATCCCAAATACGTGCGACAAAAAACAGCGTGCCTACAAAACTTGCCGCCACCCCTAGTACATCCGTAAAATAAAACATTAAGAAGGTCCCCGTTAGACCTACTACTAAGTCTTTACCAAAAGCACCAATACCAAAAGAATACTTTGCTTTTCGGGTTACTTGTCTATCCAAAAAACCACCCCTTAAGTTCTACTAGCTTTAACAATGTTAAAGCTAGACATAATAGTTCTTTGTGTACCTGTTCAAAGCTCTCGCTGATATTAGTCGAACTTTGGTAACCAATCGCCATGAGCTGTAATTAAATCATCACATAGTGCAATAATGTCATCGATTGATAATTCTGCTGCAGTATGAGGATCTAACATTGCTGCTTGATATATTTTTTCTTTTTTCTGCGTCAATGCCGCTTCAATAGTTAATAATTGCGTGTTAATATTGGTTCTATTTAATGCTGCAAGTTGTTCTGGTAACGGACCAATATAAGTCGGTGCAATACCACTACTATCCACTAAACACGGCACTTCTACTACAGCATTCTCTGGTAAATTACTAATTAAACCACCGGTGTTTAATACATTTCCTCCAATTTTAAACGGTTGATTGGTTTCCATTGCTTCAATGATATACGAACCATATTCATGTGAACGTTCATGCTCTAAATTTTTATTATTCACCATATCATCACGCATTTTTTCCCATTCTGATATTTGATTGACACAGCGCCGTGGATATTCATCCAATGGTATATTGAAACGCTCTATCAATTCTGGATATTGGCTTTTAATAAAATAAGGATGATATTCCGCATTATGTTCCGAAGACTCAGTAATATAATAACCAAATTTATCCATGAGTTCGAAGCGCACCATATCGTCATGTGACTGTTGCTGTTTTGCTTTCGCTCGTTGTTTAATTTCTGGGTATAAATCTTTACCATTACGAGTAATTTCAAGCAACCATGCCATGTGATTGATGCCCGCTATTTTATGCTGAATTCCATCTGTTGGCATATCCAACGATGTTAATAAATCATTGGCACAAACTTGAACACTATGGCATAAGCCAACTGTTTTGATCCCTTCTTGCAGCATAATGTTTGTTAACACGGCCATCGGATTTGTGTAATTTAAAAACCAGGCATCTGGACACACTTCTTTCATATCTTGCGCAAATGCTTGCATGACTGGAATCGTTCTTAAATTACGGAAAATACCTCCAATACCTAATGTATCAGCAATGGTTTGACGTAAACCGTACTGTTTAGGAATCTCAAAATCTGTAATAGTAGCTGGATCATATCCACCAACTTGAATAGCATTAATAACATATTTAGCATCTCGTAAAGCTTCTTTGCGGTTATGATAAGCACGTACTGTGACGCTAGCATTTAAACTGCTTTTTAAGTTGTTTAACATCTGTTCAGAATCTTCTAAACGTTGTTCGTCTATGTCATATAACGCAAATTCAAAATCTTGTAATGCCTCAACAGTCATACAATCACCTAATACATTCTTAGCAAACACGGTACTACCTGCACCTAAAAAAGTAATTTTCTTCATATTACCGCCCCCTAAATATAAGTTTAATATTGCGATTTCATAAATTGCTTTTACAGTACTTAAACCTTTTATTTCTTGTATTCATTTACTGTAATTACAATATCTTATATTTAGATTAGTGAAAATTCTGATATCTATCAATCGTAAATTTTTTTGAAAAGAGTAAAATATTGCTCTATTAATCAATGAATAATTTATCTACTGGCATCACTTTATTATACTTACGATAACTACCAGGTGTTACACCAATTAATTTTTTAAATACTTTACTAAAATAATTACTAGACCTAAATCCTACTTGATTAGCAATCTCAGACACTGATAATTCACTTGTTATTAATAATTGGACGCTAACACGTATACGTATTTGAGTTAAATACTGTATAGGTGTTACTTTCATCGCGGCATTAAACTGCCTGGTAAAATAATATTTAGAAAGTTGGGTCACCGCTACAACATCATCTAACGATAAATCTTCATAATAATATTTTTCTATGTACCGTATTGCTTTATTAATTGGTGAGTCATCTGCTGTCTCCAATTGTTCACCGTATTCTAAATACTCCAGACATTTCATCACAAACGTATAAGCACGCGCAGAAGATTCGTAACCGTGATGGATACCTATATTTTCTATTTTTTCTAGTGTTTCAATGATAAATTGTATTGGTGCTGCATGGAGTGGCAACTGTAAAATGGGTGCTGCATTTCCTTGTATTTTTTCATAGAGTGTTGCTGCCATATTGCCATAGATTGTAAAGTACAAAAACTCCCATTGTTCAGATTCATATGGTAAATAATAACAATGATCACTAGGGACTTTGACAAAAAAGGCATCACCTTGTCTTAATGAAAACTGTTGTTGGCCAATGCGAATAGCACCTTTGCCACTAAGCGTATATTGAAAAATATAAACATCTTGCTCAGTTCGTTGTAACCCATCCCAGCGATAATCATGATGCTGTCTAATTTCATAACCTGTCGTTTGTAACCCTGCCACTGTTTCCTGAAAATCACCTTTTAAATGAAAACCATATGTATTAGGTGTTAATGCAATTTTCATACAACCACTCCCTATTTCAGAACTTATACTATCGACTACTAATATCTTAATATTATCATTAACTACTCAGTTAAAATAATGTGATGAAATACGCACAATTTAAAATTTTGAATCCTTTATGACTTTCCTTTTATTTACTTGAACAATTAATACAATAGTTTAATAATT
>ERZ1023497.265-NODE-265-length-17880-cov-100.793997_pt1 | contig 17880 bp, 24 predicted proteins | sample MGYA00380543_ERZ1023497 | MGnify/ENA primary metagenome ERZ1023497 (study PRJEB33173, sample SAMEA4830384) | metagenome | study: EMG produced TPA metagenomics assembly of the PRJEB25223 data set... | reverse complement strand
ATCTAAGAGAAGAAGTTGAAGAAATCATCAATGATAAAGAATACAGTCCTATGACCGTAAGTGAATTTCAAGATGCGATAGGACTTAGTAATGCTGATTCATTTAAAGAATTAATTAAAGTTCTAGTTGATTTAGAACAAAAGGGTCAACTAGAAAGAACAAAAACGGATAGATATAAGAAGAAAAGTAACAAATCAGACCTTGTAAAAGGTACTTTAAGTCAACACAAAAAAGGATTTGCCTTTTTAAGACCGGAAGATGACACAATAGAAGACATCTTTATTCCACCTAATCAAATTAACAAAGCGATGGATGGAGATGAAGTATTAGTAGAAGTTGTGCCATCTCGTGGAGATCATAAAGGTAAGATTGAAGGTAGAGTTAAAGCAATTACGACACGTAATATTACGCAAGTAGTTGGTACTTATACAGAAGCGAAACATTTCGGTTTCGTGTTACCTGATGATAAACGTATTACACAAGATATCTTTATTCCTAAAGGTAAAAATCTTGGTGCAATTGAAGGTCATAAAGTATTAGTAGAAATTACAGAGTATGCTGATGGAACGCATAACCCAGAAGGTCATGTTAAAGCGATTCTAGGTCATAAGAATGATCCAGGTGTCGATATTTTATCTATTATATATCAACATGGTATTAATATTGAATTTCCTGACAATGTTATTCAAGAAGCTGAAAATGTACCAGATCAAATCAGTCCAGATGAAATTAAAGGTAGAAGAGATTTAAGAGATGAACTTACAATCACAATAGATGGTGCAGATGCGAAAGATTTAGATGATGCTGTCTCTGTAAAAGCTTTAGACAATGGTTTAACAGAACTTACAGTTAGTATTGCTGATGTCAGCTACTATGTAACAGAAAATAGTGAGTTAGACAAAGAAGCATATGACAGAGCGACAAGTGTATATCTTGTCGATAGAGTAATCCCTATGATTCCGCATAGATTAAGTAATGGAATTTGTTCATTAAATCCTCATGAAGATAGATTAACATTGAGTTGTAGAATGGAAATAGACCAACAAGGTGAAGTCATCAGACATGATATCTTTGAAAGTGTTATTCATTCAGATTATAGAATGACATATTCAGATGTAAATGCCATTATTGAAAATGACGATCAAGAAATTCGTGACAAGTATTCAGAAATTACACCAATGCTTGATTTAGCACAACAACTATCAAAACAATTAATCGCTAAACGTAAAAGACGTGGGGAAATTGATTTTGATATTAAAGAAGCGCAAGTATTAGTAGATGAAGATGGTATACCTACAGACATTAAAGTGAGAGAAAGAAACGATGCAGAGCGTTTAATCGAAAGCTTTATGTTATCTGCTAACGAAACCATTGCTGAACACTTTAGTAATCTCGAAGTGCCATTTATCTATCGTGTTCATGAGAACCCAAAAGCAGAAAGATTAAACCAATTCTTTGAATTTATTTCAAACTTTGGACTTGCTGTTAAAGGTTCAAGTGAAGACATACACCCTGCAACATTACAGAAAATTGTAGAAGAAGTAGCTGGACAGAAAGAAGAAATGGTTATTTCTACTTTAATGTTAAGAAGTATGCAACAAGCTAGATATAGTGAAGATAATTTAGGTCACTTTGGCTTGTCAGCAGATTACTATACACATTTCACATCTCCAATCAGAAGATATCCTGACTTGATTGTGCATAGATTAATTCGTAAATATTTAATTGAAAAATCTATGAACAGTAAACAAATTAGACATTGGGAAGAAATGTTGCCAGACATCGCTGACCATACATCTAAACGTGAGCGAAGAGCAATTGACGCTGAACGTGATACAGATGACTTGAAGAAGTCAGAGTATATGATTCAACACGTTGGAGAAGTGTTTACGGGTATTATCAGTTCAGTAGCGAACTTTGGTATGTTTGTAGAGCTAGAGAACACAATTGAAGGTATGGTGCATATCTCTAACTTAACAGATGACTATTACAACTTTGATGAGCGTAATATGGCCATCATAGGTGAGCGCCAAGCTAAAGTATTTAGAATTGGTGACAAAGTCGAAGTTAAAGTCATTAATGTTAACGTTGATGAGCGTATGATTGATTTTCAAATTGTTGGTATGCCAATAGCTGAAAAGAATAGAGAACGTTTAGCAAGAGAAAAAACAATCAAAGCTAAAAAACGTAGTACAGCTAAAGAACAAGATAAACCTAATAAGCATAAAAAAGGTAGAGCTAAAGGTAAACAAGGCGGCAATCAAGGTAAACAAGGTAAGAAAGGTAAAAAGCCTTATTACAAAGCAAAAGCTGTGAAAAACAAAGCAAGACGAAAGAAAAAATAGAAAGTAGGTGATGGATGTGCCAAAAGTTCAAAGTAAACCACTAGCACAAAATCGTAAAGCAAGCCATGATTACACAATAGAAGATACGGTTGAAGCGGGTATTGTACTTCAAGGTACTGAAATCAAATCCATTCGCCGAGGCAGTGCAAACTTAAAAGATTCATATGCACGTGTATTTAATGGAGAAATGTATGTATATAACATGCATATCGCGCCATATGAAGAAGGTAACCGATTTAATCATGATCCATTGAGAAACCGTAAATTACTTTTAAAAAGAAAAGAAATCGATAAACTCTTTGGTATTACAAGAGAAAAAGGGTATGCATTAATCCCACTTAAACTCTACATTAAAAACGGTTACTGTAAAGTTCTTTTAGGTGTAGCTAAAGGTAAACGTGACTATGATAAGCGACATGCATTAAAAGCAAAAGAAGCAAAACGTGACGTTGAAAGAGCAATGAAACAACGATATTAAGCAATTTGTATTGAAAAATCAATCAAAAATTGTTAATATTAAATATACTTCTGTTAAAAGGAAGTATATTTCTTATTGAGGGGACGTTACGGATTCGACAGGGGTCCCCGAGCTTATGAAGCGTGTCGGAGGGTTGTCTTCGTCATCAACACAACAGTTATAATAACTGGCAAACAAGATAATTTAGCAGTAGCTGCGTAATAGCACTCTGCATCACCTAACCGCATCGCCTATGTGCCGTTAACGTGATTCAACTTAAGTAGGATACGCTCGTCACTGCCGTTTGAAGTCTGACGAGAAGAGATTAATCAAGCTAGCATTGTCTTCGGGTGTCAGTCCCCTGAGACAACGCGAAACCTTAACGACTAGACTACACACGTAGAAACATTTGTATCAGGATCTCTGGACGCGGGTTCAACTCCCGCCGTCTCCACTATATAGCCTATAACCCTTGTGGTTGTGGGCTTTTTATTTTCGTTGCCCCAGTATTGCCCCAGTATTGCCCCAGCACATAAAAAATACACCCTTTATTTTAGGGTGTTCAAGTCAGGCAAATTTTTTAATTTTAAATTATAAGTTGTGGGAGTAAAATTTTTATCGTAATGTTGCCATATAATATGACTATTATTTTTAGCGGGATGTGGAAAAGTGGATAAATTCTCTAAAGGCAAATTATTATCTATTACAATTTCAGTTATTTCATTTATTGGATCACTACCGAAACATAATATTTTAGTACTTTTTGTAATCTTCCAAACGTGCTTTTTATTATCTTTTTGCTTGGGGTTTAACTTTTTAAAATTTTTCAATTTTTTATTTTTTTCAACTTCAAAGTTTTTAATTGGAAATTGAATATTGTTAGTAACTTTGATTCTATCTAAATTACAAAAAAATATCCCTTTTTCTTGTAAGTTTTTAGCTAGCTCACAAGGTGACTTAGAACTAGTTATATTACAAAATATATCTTCCGTTGATATTTTTTTATTATATAGTAGACCCAAAATTCTCTTGAATGAAACAATTTTTAACCAATCATTATCTTTATGATTTGGAAAAAAAGCCACAGTATCAGTAGGATAGTCACCTAAAGTTACATTCGTATATTTTTTGTTCGAAGGATTATAGTCTGATACACCTATAAATAAGTATTTAATATTAATTGTTTTCTTTTTTTTCATTCAATCACCTCATAAATATTTCACTATTTCTTTTTGTGTACTTGGGTATAAATGCCCGTATCTATTCATTACTTCAGTTGTATCAGCATGTCCTAATCTCTGGGCTATTATCATTATATTAGCACCATGATTGATTAAATGTGATGCGTGGCTATGCCTTAATTCATGGATAACAATACGTTGGAATGTTTGACTATCTGGTAAGTTATCATCTAACACGTTAAGTGCATTTGTAAACCACCTATCAATTGTTGATTCACTAAACGACTTAAAGAACGTTCCAAATAATACATAATCCTCTTTATAAATATTATTATCTTTATACCATGACTTATATTCTGTTAGATCGTCCATGACATGTTGTGGCAAATAGATATCACGTATCGCTGCTTTAGTTTTAGGCGTTGTTACAGTACCGTGATAGTCCGTTTTATCTATGTGGATATAGTTATCACTAAAGTTGATATCACACCATGTAATAGCCCTTATTTCGCCTTTTCTAGCCCCACTATAAAATAACAGTTTAAAGAAAAGTTTTTGTTGAATAGTTGGTAATACTTTGACAAATTCATTAAATTGTTCAACAGTCCAATAATTCAATCGCTTGTTTGATTCTATCTCAAAATTGCCAACAAGTGATGCCACATTCTGTTTTAGATCATGGTACTTCATAGCGTGATTAAGTATAGAAACAAGAAACACATGCATCTTCTTTAAATATTCCCCAGAGTGTCCCTCTTTTAATTTTTTATTCTGAAATTTCATTATTGCTTTTGTATCAAGTTGATATACGTCTGTTTTCTTAAAATGTGGAAGTAGATGATTATTAACGTGTGTCATTAGTGCCTTATAGCTGGACTGCTTACGTCTTGCAGAATACCAATCAGCATATTCTTGTACCAACTCATCGAACGGCAGCGTATCTATATTACCTATGCCCTCTAATTGATCTAATAACTCATTACATTTCTTAACTGCCTCTTTACGTTGTGAGAAGCCACTACGCCTTATTTCTTGACGTGTATTAGTTTCATCATAGTATTTGATACGAAAGTAATAAGTCCCACGTTTAGCATCTTTATATATGTTATGTGAAAGTTTTAAATCGTGATTCAATAAATATCACCACGATTATCGATATTTTCAATAGTGTATGATAGCTGGTTTAACTGATTTATAATATCTCTATATTCATTATCAGATATTGTCTTAACTAAAGAATCTTTATTTACTAAATAATTATTAGTAGTGATTTTATTGAAAATTTTATAATAACTATCATTGTTAGATTCATTATCATAATCAAAAACTGTATCATTTACTTTAGATACTAAATCATTAACTTGTTTTAATAACATGAATTTTAAAGTTTCTGAATTATTTTTACTGACTCTTTCACAGATAAAGATTAAATATTCAAAGAGATCTTCTGAATAACTATATTTACGACTTAAATAATTTGCTAATGATTTTATAAATTCATTTCTCGAATCATATTTCGGTGGATCAATTTCTTTAATATCTTTTAGTATTAAATTAGTAAACACTTTAATTATTTTAGTAGTTGCTTTACTATGCTTTTTATATTCATCTTTTTCGTTAATTTTAAATTCTTCCTGTAAAACAAGTCTATCAAATAGCCTTTTAAAATAAGTTACATCATTATTATCAAGATAATAAAATACTTCATCATCTGTATCATCGTAACGATTAATAAAGTCACTAATTAATTCAAAAATAAGTTTTTGTAGCTCATCAAAATTTTTACTATATAATTCTTTGATAGTTTCTATTGTGTATTTCTTCCCAAAGAGTAATTCGTTCATGCTAATATTTGCAAAGTCACAGATTTTATTTAGTCTTTCTACATTAGGCAATGTAGCACCTTTTTCCCACATTGCTACATTCCCTTTGCTTGCTGAAAAAAATTCGCCAAATTGTTCTTGTGTTTTACCATTTTTCATTCTTATTTCTTTAATTCTCTTACCAACATCTTTTTTATTATACATACAATTTCCTCCTAGATTTTATTATAAACATTTTTTAAATTGATTAAAAGTAAAAGTTCTAAATAGTTCAATTTTATTATTGACTAATATATATTTTATATGCTAGAATCACATTGTAAGTTCTAAAAAGTTCTAAATTAGTTCTTGCTCTTATTTTTATTGTTAAGTTCTAAAAAGTTCAAAGGAGGAGTTATTATGAAGAAAAATTGGGCATTATTTATTGCTAGAAATGAAGCTAAACATTCACAAGAGTATGTAGCGAAAAAATTAGGTATCACTAAACAACGTTACTCATTAAAAGAATTAGGTAAAGCTAACTTCACAATTCCAGAAGCTCAAATTTTATCAGAGTTATATGGTATGACGCTTGATGAATTATTCAGTAATGAAATTAAAATAGGATCATAGGAGGATATAAAAAATGAAAACTAGAGAAGAAGTAAAAGGATTTTTAGATGATGTTAATTTGTTGGTAAATGAAGTAGATTTACAAAAAACTATAAAACATGTAACAGGAAAGGAATTTACAAAAGAAAGAGCTTTAAAAAATGTGATTTCTTGGATAGTAGGTAATGTGTACGAACTAATAGAAAATGGTGAAATTAATCGAAACCAAGACAGGGAATTATCATTTATCATTCAACAGATGGTAGATATTAAACAAACAGACTTTATAAGTGATTATGAATTAGAACTATCTATTAACGAATCTTTATCTATTATCGCTGGGATATTTGGACTGAATCCAATATTTATAAAGCAGGTGGAGTAGATGAAAGATATTATATTAACACTAACTAACTTAGTAGTTGGCATTATATTGATTTCAATAGGTGTAGAAATATTCACTGCTGTATATTTCTCAATTATGATAAGCATACTCTCATGCTACTTATTTATCCTTGTATCAGAAACAAAAAAAGCCAATACTGACGGCAATCAGTAAAGGCAAGAACGATTTAAAAATTAAACATAATTATATTCTAACACAAAGAAAGGTTTGATTAAATGGACGAAACAATTCTTTTCAATAAACATTTGGAATTTCACTCACAGCTAGACTATGTGAATACTATAAACTTGTCACGTATCAAAGAGATTAGTAAGCGAATCAATTTCGCTTCAATCTCTAGCGATAAACAAGTCTTTAATAATAAGGGTAATTTATATCATCGTGAAAAAAGTGATATAGGTGATTACATTAATAATCTTACTTTAGATTATATCATAAAAGCTAAATCATTAGGAGTTATTTATGGAACGATTTATACAAAAACTACTGAAAATGATAGTGGCGAAGAAGAAAAGAAATCTACATTTAAATCTGATACATTCAACAACTATGCAAGATTTATAGCTGATCTAATTTCAGATTTAGTAATTTATTCAGATGAACTTGATTGCTTCATTATCGTAAAAGATAACACTTATGAAGTAATAGACGAAACAAACTTTGCTTTAAATTATCCAGTGGATAATAAACATCAGATTAACGACTTTTTAGAAGTCATGCTTGAAGTATATCGAGAACGATTAAATGTTAAGCACAGGTACAATATATTGCCTTATACAATCGCTGGGAACGATTGGATATATGATTGTAGAAAATTAGAATACAGTAAAAACACACTAAGTTCAAATGAACTATATATCAAGAAATATGATGTAAATGCTAAAGATATAGACACAGATAAAGCTAAAGAGTTCTATGATCTAGTCACTGAAAATGATAAGAGTAAAAATAACCTAATGCTTATGCACGCTTATACAATGTATAGAAAAATGAATCTGATACAAGCCGAGAAATGGTTTTTGATGAAGGATTTTGGTAGATCAGGTAAAGGTCTGCTAATGACTACATTTGATGCATTGTTACAAGTCAACAAAGTAAATTTCGATAGTTTGATATCGGGTGGTTTTGAAGCATCAAATGAGTGGATGAATTTTTACGGTGCAGATATTGCTCATGCTAACGAAACAGGGGAAATCACAAAAGTTATGATGCGTATATTGAGAAAGATTGCTACAGGTGAATATATTTCAGGTCGTGGTATAGGTAGAAATGCTTTCACATTTAAGAATAATGCAGTGTTAATACTAGATACAAATGAAAGTGTAGATACAGGAGAAATTACAGCAAATACAACTCGTACAGTTAAGATTTCATTAAAGGATAGACCACTTAATGAAACAGACGAAGAACGTTATCAGATATTCAAGCCATATTGGGACTTCGTACAGCCACATGGTAAAAAGTCAGTAACAGCTTCAGTTTCATTCTTGATTGCAAGTTTAGAATATCTTAAAGAAATTGGTCGAGAATTTAAGTTTAATGATGTAACGCTTAAAAATTATTTTAGTGATGATGAATTGACAGAAACACAAGTTGTTATGCTTAAAGTTTTAACAGAGCAGGGCTTTATATTTGCTGGCGATGAAACAATTCAAAAGTTAATTGAACAAGATTATAAAAGTTTGAGATACAAACAAGCTAAAGACGATTTGAAAAAAATTGGGATAAGTATTAATCATCAAAAATGGATAGAAGGGGTTAATACCAAAGTTCATAAAATTGGAAATCCAGAACTATTTAATATGGCATTAGAACTTATAAACAAAGGATAAGGGTTAGTATAACTCTTACTAACTCTAATTATAACTCTTAAAATGTTGTAATGACAGACACTAACTCTAGTAACTCTAATTTTCTAAGCGTTTTTTTGAGTGTATAAAACATTTTAGGGTCTTTAGAGAAAAAAATACGTTATAAGGGTTAGAGGTTAGGAGGCATCAAATGACAGGCTATCATGTTGCAAAAGAACTTCTTCAAAAGAACATACAGGTAATTCCGTTAGATCAGTATAAAAAACCAACAGTAACATTTAAAGATGCAGTCATTAATGATGACTTCATAGAAACTAACAGTAATATGTATAACAGGGCTTTTGTGTTAGGCGTACTTACTCGTGGTGTGTGGTGTATCGATATTGATGTAGACCATGCAGAAGGTAAGAATGGTTTTGAAAGTATTGAACACATACCGTTTAATGATGAACTTGTGGCTAATATGGATAACACGTTAGTACAAACTACGCCAAGTGGTGGTAAGCACATTATATTCAAAAAGCGTGATGGCATTGATTATAGTCAAAAGATTGATTACTTGCCTTCAGTAGATATAAAGGCTCACCCTAACAACTATTTTGTGCTTGCAGGCAGTCAAACAGTAAAAGGTAAGTACACACATAATGGCGTACGTGTAACTAAATACGAAGGTGAGTTTGAAGAACATATATTTTCTAAACGTGGTAATTATTCTCAACAAGTCCTAGATGATTACTCTGTACAAAATACTTTGAAGAATTATGATTTTTCTCATCTAAGTCATCATGGCAAAGGTGGATTAGGTAAGCAAGCATATCAGCGTATCGTTGATGGTCAAAGCACTGAAAGGAACAACGATTTATATTTGGCAGTAAGTTATGCCAAGCAATGTAACGTGGATATAGAGCCATTAAGAGTATTAATTGGCGATGTTAAAAATGGTGATGAATTTAAACGAAGTGAGTGGGAGGCGACTGTAAGAAGTGCAAGCTACTAATTATGAAATTAACTATGACAAAGAAGCTAAGAAAATTGGACTAATCGTTGGTATATCGGAAGAAATATATTTTTGTACATTAAGCCGTGTATCTACAGTTTACGTTGAAAAAATTGGCGATCAATGGGTGGCGTGTAGAGAAACATATATTTTAAATAGTAAAAGAATTAGCAACTATAAAATTATTGCTAACGGTAGTTTTGAGTTAGTAATGGCACGTACTAAAAACTATCTACAATATATCAAAAAGAAAAGGAAGTGAGAGCATGAATGCAAAGAAGGACTTTATTCAAATTTTACCCGAAACAGAAAATCTATACGCTTTAAATACACCGACTAGTTAAACCAACGAATTAACTCAATACCATAATTAGTAAGAACAAATAAATCAAACAACTAAGGAGTGAATAAAATGTATAATACCAACAATTTAAGCGACAATACATTAAATGCAGAATTTCCATTACAAATTTTAGGTGCGCCTAACAATTTATATACAAAGAAGAATAACGATTTTATACCAATTACTTGTTTAGCACTTTTGAATAATGGATCAATAACTTATTGTATTTCAGATTCAGATAACAAAATAAAACCAGTAGAAAATATTGAAGTGTATAAATTTAATCGTTTTACTCGTAAATACAGCAAACAATAAAGGGGACTAATATATGGTTAAAACATATCCAAGAATACCGAAAAACGCTTTGTATAGTGGTGAACCAGATGCTTTAAAAACATTTGAAGAACTAGATTCACCTATTGGTGATATTTATCTCACAATGGATGAATTAGAGAAAGTTATGAACTGGGTTAAGCAGTTAGAACCTTGTAAGACGATGAATCGTAAATATACGTCTTACAGCTTGAAAGGGATATTTGAACGTTCACCAGAGGGATTTTATATTACTAATGGTCAGATGAAAGGTGTCATGTATCTAATGGGCTTTAAATCAGATAACCAACATGAATTAAACTGGAACTTTAATGTGACTGAAAGAAGTGTTAAATCATTAATAAATAGAAAGTAGATGATGATGTGTGGGAGATTAAGCAAGAGTTAAGCGATTATGAGTTATTGGTTCACTATAATCCGTATTATATTAAAGAGAAAATTGATAGTTCTTATGATTATATTGAATCGATGTATGACTATCATTATCCACATCAAGTAGGTGATTTAATCACGCATACGATTTACTTTGAATCAGTGCATATAGAGACTTTGGCAATTTCGATTATTGAATACAAAGAAGGCTTACGAAAGTATATAGAACGTACAAATATAAATCTGAAAGTAATAGAAGAAGTTACCAAAGAATATAGTCAATCTGATAAAGATGATATAGATCTATTTTTTAGAACAGACGGAGAATATTATCCCACACATGTTATTAAGAAGTTGAAATATGATGCATATAAACTATCCAATAAGTTGAGAGCAGCAAGAGTAAGAGCAAGGGAAAAAGCAGAACTCTTAAGCAAACTTGAAACTTTATAAGGGGGAACGGGATGAACTATAAACGCATTGCTCATTCAATTGTAGAGAGATTACCAACTGATGTTAACAATATATCTATGAGTTATCTAAATAGAGTGATAGGTGATAGAACAAAAAGTCCTTACGACTTTGCGAATATCAAAGCAATTATTGTAAAGGACTATATGAAACAAGATACAAATCATAAAACATACAAAAATTATATCAAAGGTGGAAATTAAACTATGAAAACAATCAAATTATTTAATGAAAAAATTTACAAAAAAACAAATGCAGGAAAACAATTAAGATTAGATCATCATAAAGTGGTAAGTGAATTATCGCAATTAGATGCGAAAATTGATTATTGTAGAAAAGAGAAAGACTTTGCCGAAGTATCAAAATTAAAGAAACGTCAAAGTGAATTAGAGGACCAAATAGGTGTGTTAGAAGAACAATTAAAAGATGAAGGAAATTCTGTTTCCGAGAAGGAATTTAAAGCTTTCTATGACAGTTTTAACGAAGAATTGAATGTGTTACAAACTACTCACTCAAAATTAAATGAGCAAATGTTAGAAAAGATTAATGAATTGAAAAGTATATTTGCAGAACTTGATGAAAATAAACATGTTGCTAGTCGATTAATATCACGTAAGCGCTATGTGGATGCATACAGAAATTCACCTGAAAGTACAAGGCTAATATTAGAAGATTCACTGCCTACACATAAGGTTATTTTAGGTAGTAAAGAAACAGATGCAAGAGACTATTCGTGGATAGTTGAAAACAGTTTATCTACTGCGATAACTGAAAATGCTCAAAAACGATATAACAACGGAGGTACTAAATAATGAAATATACAACACTTGTTCAAGATAAAGTAGCGATAAAGATAAATAAAGACGGTAATATTGTAGCACGAGTTTTAAAGGGTGGAGAAAAAGTTAAATTCAAACAAACGGATAGCTTAGTTAATGTTAGTGAATACGATAATAATTATGCTCATTTACCTAGTAAACCATTTTCTAAAATTGCCTATTCAAAAATGCCTAGCATAATATTAGATAATGATACTTCTAAAGTAATTGGTAAATCAAATACTAAACGAATTACGATTGTGGAAAATGATGAATTATATGGATTTGGATTAATCACACCTAATGAAGATAATATAACTATGCAATCACTAATCAATGCTATAAAGTCAAATAAAATTGAAAGTATCCAATTATATTTAACTCGTGTGTCTATGAATAGTAACTCAACTGCAGGTGGTAAGGATGCGAATTATATTACAAGCATTGGATCAATTAATTTAATCTCAATCAATACGAAGTAAGAAATTTATATATAAGAACGTCAGTTCTCAAATGAGTCATTAACAGGAACTGGTGTTTGCAATAAAAGTGGAAAAAGTATATAATAGTAGTAGATAGTTAAGGCTATCCTTTGACTATTTTATAAAGTATTCAAAATCGTTTTAACTTGTTCAAATTTGAAGTTCATATGGTCTCCTTAAATCCTAATAAACTTGTTAAGTCGCACGTTGACTATTACCATCATCACATAATGTGGTGGTGGTTTTTTGTATTAACTAACTATGCTGGTACATAGCATGACAGAATGTTTATATCAATGAAACGTTTGCCAAAGAAAATAAAGATCATATTAAAAGTTAAATAGTTATTAGTTTCATTGAAGGTTAAGAAAGATAAGAATGATTAAAAGAACATGTAACAATGTAATAACTTATATAAATCATTGTCAGATTTAACTATAAAGTATCAATACAAACTATTGTAAGTACAAGATAATGATATCAAGCGTTTGCTTAACTTTATACAATACAGATTGATTACAACATCATTATGGAATGTAACAACAAACAAAATATTGTGTTATTCAATTACTAATATCAGATTATAATGTAAGTTAGCGATGAGAACATTATGAATAAGTTTTAATCTTACTAAGTCTTTTATATAATCAGTAATTAATTTTAGTTAAGATATTCATTTATAAAAAATGAAATGTTGATTGAACAATCTAAAAAGTAATTAATATTTAAATCATTTTTTGGTCGAAGGACTAAAATCATTGAACTTAAAAGTGATTACAATAAAAGTAAGATTTATTTAATTAATATAAAACAATTTGAATTACATATTGATGAATAAAAGTTCTAAGTAAACATGAGAATATAACATGAAATGTATTGATAATATCATAAATATGATACTAGAGTTTGTATTTGATAAAGTTAAAACAATCTATGTGTATTTATCGATTAAACACTCAATATAAGACGTTTTAAGGTATGTTTTAGCGTAAGTAATATGTTACTGTAATCATCTATATAATTGTGGCTAACAGTGTTTAAAACGTATTCTTGATTAAATAAAAAGGGTAGGGGTCAAAGTCCCCCTGCTTAAAATTTTTCAATGATAAATCGCTCGATACCTCATCTGCAACGCATTTCTAATAACAAATGTAAAAACGCGTCAAGTGAAATTACTTTACGTGAATTTTTGATTGTTATAATCGGATAATCAGGGCTATAAAAACAGCTTATTATAATACGATCACATTAATGTTTATTAATATGTAAAAATGGGTATGTTTTATCTAAACTTAAATGGAAAATGAGGAGATTTCTGTGAAAAATAAAATTAAAAGCACATTCGATAAATTAGTTAAAAACGGTCAATTTGAAAAAGGATTACACAAAGCAAACGATATGTATAAGAAGAAAAGTGGTAAGGATTATTCGAAGTATATAGACAAAGGTATGGATAAACTAAGGAAATAATACAAAATCTTGAGATGAAAATGTGTATATGGTACATTAGTTCTACTTAACATTTATATAGAATTTTTAAACCCTATCTAGCGGAAACTAGGTAGGGTTGTTTTGTATTGTATAGAAATTTATTAACTCTGCTTAGACTTATTCTCGTTCGCTTCTTTCGCTTCTTTCGCTACTTTATAGTAGAAATCAATGAACCACTTAGCTACCATTTTCGTGTTTTCTTTATCAGAAAAGAAACTTTTTAGATTTGTAAAAATTAATTTAAATATTTTTTTCATTTTTCTTCTCCATTTCTTTAATAGCTATATTCAATATTTTTCTTCTAAAGGAAAATTTTTTAGCCTTATCACGTTCGAACTTCGCAAATTTAAGTGCTAACTCGTCAGTAGTCAAGTTTGGGTTCTTATCTAATTCTTTACTTCCTTCTTTTAATAATTCTTCTTTTGCTTCATTTAAATCCTCCTTATATACTTTTGTTTCTTTCTTACTCATGCCCAATATCGCTGGTAGGTGGTCTAGGTTTGCTTTTTGTAATTCATTTTTATTTATGTCCATAACTTTCTCCTTTTGCTCGATTATTTAATATAAAATTATTATAAGTTTTTTATTTGCAACTTACAATTAATATTTTGAATAAAATTATGTCGTTTATAACTGTTGGGTAAAGACAAAGATTGTGTTCGATTCATGTTCTATCTTTTGTCCAATTGAATTTTGGTGTATTATATATTTAATTGTGTACTAGGGGAGCAACATATGGAAAAAGAACAATATAATGAATCAAATGTAAATAATGTAGAAATAGCTTTACTAAAAAAGAGATTAATTGACATTGCTAGGTATAAACTTTTGTATACAGTTATATCATCAGTGTTTACTGTTTTTGCAACGCTTTACACAAACGAATTTGATATAATAATATTATCTACTATTATATTTGTAACACCATTTTTTATTGAGAGTCTAGAAAAAACTGATCTAAATAAGATAGAAAAGCTTTTTCTATATATGTATAGGATTGCTTATATGGTGTTAACCTTTATGTTATTTATTGTATTAATATGGTCTATTTATAATTCTGACGATGCTTACCATTACTCAAAATGGTTTATTTATAATATAATATATATAAGTATAGGTTTATCTATTCTTTACTCGCTTTGTTCATATTTCTATACAAGAGCTAATAATAAAATACCTTTAGCATTATCGGTAGTTAAAGAAAAATCTATTGAGAATAAAAATGAAATGAATAATTTTGAAGATGAGATGAAAGAGGCTCATAAAAAAAATCATCGTGATTTTATAAAGGAAAAAAGTTCAAAGCCAAATCAAGGAGGTAGGAAAAAATGATTATACTAAATACTGTGCTTATAAGTTTGGTAATTATTTTAATATCATTTTATGTCTCGCTTGTAATAATAACTTTATCAAAAAGTGAAGATTTTGGTGAAAGAGTTTCATTTAAGGTAGCACTTGCATTACCTTTTCTAATAATTTTCATTTCACTAAATGCTTGTAGAAATAATTTTAAAAAAGATAAGAAAAAATTCGTTTCAGCAATAAAAATGGGTACGATAAATTACCCAATTGCGATTGTTATGTTATTTGCTATGATACATGATCATCAAGCTCAAGTAGCTTTATATGGAGAATCAATTTATAGTCAAAATAAATTTAAAGAAGTTAAAATTGAAAAAGTAGAGCGAAGAAAGTCATGGATGAATTCTTTATCTAATATTAAACTGTTTGCTTTATCAGATATTTTCATAAATGATTTAGAAGAAAGTTTAAAAGCAGCATAATAAAACCCACCTTAATTGGTGGGCTTTTTTTGCTATAATTTAATAGTGGAAGAGGTTATATATATATGAGGTTAACTGTTGCGACGGTTGCCTCTTTTAATATGATATAGGTCTTTGAACATCATTAATTAGTTCACATATAGATTCTATTTGCCTTAATGCTTCTGATAGTTTTAGATCATATTCTACAGTATATTTTGTATTATCTCTATATATTTCGTATTTATATGGTGACTCATATGAAAATAGTGAAGATAAGTTAAAGTTACTTATACCAAACTTTAATTTTTTCAAAGTAATTAATTTATTTGTTATTTTATCTAATGACTCATTATTTAAATTTAAATGATGGTTACTTACTAATTTTTTTATCTCAAAATCGTAATTATCAATACAATTAATGACTAATTCACTTTTTAAATAATCGTATTTAGAAAATGTTGTATATGATTTAAACAATGGTGTTTCATATCTATCTATTATTCCATTTGGATTATGACCAGAATCAAATTTTATTTCATACATTGGTATATCATTTAATAATTCAGCATTTCCAATATTATTATCAAAATCATTGATTTTATTTATTATAAATTCAAATTCTTTTCTATGATGTTCAGTAATCAAATCAATCATCTGTAGTGTTTTGTGATTTCTTTTTATTTCATTTTCTTTATCTTTTTTATTATTATTCAAGATACTATAAAATGTAACAATAAAAGCAAATAAAGTAACTATAGCAGCTAATGATTCCACACCATGTTCGTAGAGAAAAGTAATTATACTAAATTTTTCATTTTGTGTATAAATATTTATGTTTATAATAATCAACTCCTCATTATAATTCTACTCTATCTCCACAATACAATCCATACTCAATGTTACATTTAATAGTATTTGATAACAATGAATAGTTTAAATAGTCTACGTGTTACTTCCATTTATGGACTTATTAACAAGCTATCATTGCCAATTGTTACATTTTATTATACCTGCGTTGTCATATTGGGTACGCAGGTCAAGAAACAAAAGTACTAAATAAGTACCACAGATCATAAGGTGTCATCAAAATGCAGACCCCTTTATAAAAGGATAATACAATTCAGTGTAAAATATTGGAGTAGCAAATCACTATTTCATCACAATAGTCGTAAATCACGACATTAGATCATAAATAACTCTTTGCTCATTGTGATTCTGAGGGCAGTTAATACATTTATGTGGGTAGTTATAGGCTAACTTGCGTAGAAATCGCTTTGAGTGATAGGGTATTTACTCAAAAATGAGTATGTGTTTGATTAGTCAAAAAAGATTAACCAATAATTAATAATAGTAAACGGTCAAAATAGACCACATACTATTACTTAAAATTGAATAACACAGAAAAGAAGGGATATAATGGCGTATCATTTTAATACAAGAATAGAAATAATAGAAATGCGAGAAAGTGAAGGTCCAGAAGCTGGAGGTACTGAACAAGTTGTAATTGCTAAACCATGGGCAGATATTAAGACCATGAAAGGTGAAGAATACTTGATATGGAAAACTACTGCAAATAAAGAACTTATACGGTTTATTATAAGATATCGTGAAGGAATTAACGCAAGAATGAGAGTGAAATATGCAGGTAAAAGTTATAACATCACATTAATTTCTAATGATAATGGAAAGAATGAAACTCTTACAATCTTTGCTTATACAGTAGATGGATAATAAAAGTGTTAAATTGAGTAAATTGTTATATAATTGAATTATTAAACGAAAAGGAGAAATTTATTTATGGATATTGCATGTAATATAGGATTTACAGATGGTACACATTTAGCTTTAGATGGATATGATATAATCACATTTTTCAATGAAGTGCCAGAAGTAGAAGAATACTATACAGGATACAATCTTCAACAAAAAGAAGATGTATATTATCGAGTATTAAATAATTTAAAGACTTATCCTTTTGTTGGAATTAAAAGAAAAGATAATAGTGATAGACTAGAATTTGCTGGTAAAGTATACGCATTTAAAAACTATTATAATGATGGTGAAGATATTATTGAAGAAAATGATACATTATATTTACAAACATCAGCTATCACCACTATAGCAGTATATGAACAATGTGGATCGGCTACACTTAACTAGACAACTTTTATAAGGAAGGTTAGTCTTAAATTA
>ERZ1023497.264-NODE-264-length-18027-cov-8.298798_pt1 | contig 18027 bp, 29 predicted proteins | sample MGYA00380543_ERZ1023497 | MGnify/ENA primary metagenome ERZ1023497 (study PRJEB33173, sample SAMEA4830384) | metagenome | study: EMG produced TPA metagenomics assembly of the PRJEB25223 data set... | reverse complement strand
TGGGTGGATTAACCATCCATATTTATCACAGACGTTAAATAAATACGAATAATTATTTTGTTTGTTTTAGAAGTGAAGAAGGTTAAATACACATTTCTACTGTATCAATATTAGGAAGATATATTTTTATAAAACTGTGTTGCACTTAATTTGACAATTTAAGCTATTAAAATAACTACCCATTCACTATAGGGTAGACAAAAATTGTCATTAGGCTATATGCTTATTACCTTTAATTACTACCAGCTCCTATATTATTTTTATCCGCTTCTTTTCTTTTATACTAACAGATAATAATCCATTACATAGCTACCGCTTCCATTAGTTCATAATCAAATATTGTTAGTTGTTCATGAGCATCTGGAATACTATAATTAACGGTTCCTATATCACGCTGCATATAACTACTAACTGCTGTTTGCCATTGTTCTAACGTTGGCTTGTCATTGTAGGGTATTTGCAAAAAATCACATAACCACTCTATTTCTGTGTTCATCATAGGTATATCCTCCTTTATCGTCATACGATTAATTCCTGTAAGTCATGCATTACTTCTTGTAGATCAATTTCATTAATAACCGCTTCTATTTCGTCATGTAGATAATCATACGTTACAAAATTCAAATCTTTATTGCGTATAAATAAGCTTTTACCTATCTTTACGCCACCTAATACTTGAGATAGTTTATATTGCTGATACATGCTATATGCTATTTGTTCCTGCTTTAATAACGGTTTAGCTTCTTCTACGGTGTAAGCTCCTGTATATACGTTTGATTTAATCGCTTCTATATGTTCATTACGTCTTTCTTTTAAATAATCTTTAAATAACTTCTTTTTAAAGTTTGTTGCCATAGTTAATACCTCCATGTAATTCATGTGTATTGTGTTTTTTGATTTGAGGGCGGGAATTTGCGACGCCCCATGAAGCGAGCAAGTTCCCGCCCGTTGATTGAGTTCACGACGCCCCATGAAGCGAGGGAACTCAATCATTTGAAGCGGGTATTCGTTAAATTGTACATCTGACAATCACGCCATTACTTAACTTCTCTGTTCCGTCATTCATGCAACTTGTTAGCACCGCTTCATTACTTTCATATTCCATAATGTGCTTAATAACTTCTTGCGCTGTTTCATCTTCAAAATACCAGCATAGAAAATCCGTATCGTTCAAGAAAAATTGCATTTCAAATGCTACATAATCTTCTATATTTGTATCTTCCTTATGCCAATAGGGGTTGATAAGGTCTAACACCTCTTTTATCGCTACATCGTCCCATTGCTGATAATGTGATTCTTCTTGTAGTACTGCTTTAAGTTCATGTTCAAATTGGGCTGTCATTTCCATTTCTGCGTCCCTCCTTAATCCATGTATTTATCCGCTTCGGTGTTAATTCTTTCGAGTTCCAGCAATTCATTTGAGTAGTTTTCTTTGAGTTCTGCTTGGGTTAAATCGTCCCTTAATCCGTCTGTGAAAAACCATTCGACAAAATACCATTCAATTTCATCATCTGAACATTATCTGAAATGCTTATTTTCTTCATCAAATCCATCAAAGCTACCTTGTGCCTGTGATTGTTCTAACCACTCAATTGTTCTTTGTTTAACTGCACTATTCATTTATATTTGCTCCTTATCGTTAGGATTACTTATTAGGGTTGAGGGCGGGAATTTGCGACGCCCCTTTGTAAGCGAGCAAGTTCCCGCCCGTTGATTGAGTTCACGACGCCCCATGAAGCGAGGGAACTCAATCACTTGAAGCGGGTCTGCTTCTTTAATACGGTCTGCATTGTTCAATGAATAATTTTGCTAAGGTCTTATTATCTGCGCCTTTGTGAGCTTCATAGGTCTGTTGCCACACTTTAGGTAAGTTATCTATATTCTCTTTAACCTCGTCGATGTATCTGCATAAATCCGCTTCTGCTATTCGTTGATTGTGCTTCACTTTTCTACGTGTGTTATCTGCCATCATCTTAAATTGTGTCGTTGTCCGTTCATGCAAAAAGTTAATCATGTAATACGTGTGTCTCACATCTACCGCTTCCATGTGCTTCATTGTATGACCTCCTAATATCGTTATATTATTATCAATACTTTTTGTAAGTTAAAGGGCTAGAAATAGCCCTTTAGTTAGCTGTAATCAGTGCTTATTGTTAGCCCTCCTTAGTTATATATGAATATACTGCTTTACGTGATACTTTAATCGTTCCAAATGCTTCTTTAATCACTAGCTTATGAATAAAGTTTTCTAGTTCAGATATGCTGATACAAAACAATATTTCATTATCGCAATAACTTACATCATACGTTGGTTGTTCATCATAATAGAGGTCTTCCATTGCTTCTGCACTACACATATTTAATGCTTGTAAAAGGTCTTCCGCTTCATCTACATCTGCTTTACCTAATCCAAATTTATACCTTTTCTGCACTTCATTATTTTCGATAATATCAATACCTGCTTTTAAACTTGTTTTTAAGTCCATGTTTACCACCTAGTTCCTTAATATTAATAAGTCATCTTGTATTTCTGATTGATCTATATACAAACAATCAGTTGCTTGGTTATCTACCTCTATCACTACATCTATTTGCTTAATATCTTTGCCTGCTGCGAGATATGAAAGGATTTGTTCATGAATATCATATAAGTTTAAATTTATCTTACCGATTTCATTCGTTTTGCTATCGTTGTTTAAAGTCATTTCAAGCCCTCCACGTAATTGTTATTTTTAATACTTTTTGTAAATAAGAGGGCTGTTTATAGCCCTCTGTATTCCATACTCTTAAAGTAAACATCTTCATCTAAGAAATTCGGTGTATCTAATTCTTCAAAGTAATAATGGTTTAACTTATCTAAATCCGCTTCATCTGTAATACCTGTTTCATAACTAAAGATAGCTTTAACGACCTCACGAACATCGTTTTGTTGTAATACCTCTAAGATTTGTTTGTAGTTTTGGTTTTCCATAGCAATAACTCCTTTGTTTGATTTGTTACCTTTATTATATCGTACATTTATGTACGTTTCAAGTCTAAATGTGTTATTTTTAATACTTTTTGTTAAAATATCCCATATTAAAAACCCCTCTGTTTCCAAAGGGGCGGGGCGGTTTAACTCTGCTTGATTGCTGCGATTATATTTGTTTCATTTACTCCATATGGTATTGCAATAAAAATTACTAAACCTAATATTAGTGTTCCAACTATTACACTGGGTAAATATATTAATACAAAGTTCTTCATCTTTTTATTCTTTGGTTTCTCTTTAATAACTATGTCATAAAAGAACCAAAAGAATACAACATAAACTATCCAACTGCTTATTATTAACAATAGCTCTAATGTATCTGTATTAATCATATATTCTACACCTCCTGTATTCTTACTTTTCTACTTTATTGGTCTTCTATTTCTTCATACTCAAAGAATGTAATAGCATTAGTCTTTACATAGAAGTATATTTTACCTGTTTCATTTGTTAGGTATATATAATCTCCACCATTTACAATTCCATTCAATTGCTTGTACATATCATCAAAATATTTCTTGCCAGCTATTGATTCTTTAATTAAAAATGCTGTATCTCTCTTTTCTACGCCTATCGTCAATACTTTATCCATATTCATGCTCCTAGTTATATTATTCAAAATATGAAGCTATTTTGTCTTTGATTTCATCTAGCTTATCGTTCACTTTCCCTAATTCTTCTTTAACTTTACTATCATCGCCATTATCTTTGGCTTGTTTTGCTTCATCAAGATTGTTTACAGTATCTTCATATTCATTTGCTACTTTATCTGTTTTTTGGTCGTTTGAATTTTCTTTTAAGCTACTGATTTCATCTTTTAACTGTTGAAGTTTTGAATCTGTATTCTCATTTGAATTTTCAATACTATCTTTTGTATCTTTGATTTGTCCTTGAATTTCTTCATCTTTTTGTTGTACATATTGATCGTTATTATTTGGCTGTTGCTGTTGCTCCTGTGTTTGATTATCTGTTGCTTCTTGATTTACTTCTTCATTGCTATTATTACAAGATTTGAATACGAATATAGCTAAAATGATAAGTAGGATAATTAATCCAAACCCTAACCATTTATTTCGCTTTTTATTCTTTTTGTTTTCTTCTTCTAACTTTTTATGGTTGTAGAACTCTTCAAGCCTTTTATTCTTATCATCATTTTGTGCATTGTAATTTTGTTCTTGCTCATATTGTGAACGGTGGTTACGCTCTTCACGTCTATCTTGTTCGTAATACTGTTTGTTTTTTTCAGTTCTTTTCATCGTTTAACACCCTTTCATTTTTTTATATTACCCGTTATAACCATGAGAATTAAAAATATTATGATTGCCCCAAGTACTGCTGGTGTTTGTATAGCTAGAAACACATAATTTATGATTGCTTGTATTATATTTTGAAACCAGTCAATTACATTCATCGCTATATCCCCTTGTATTTCAATTTGAAAGTGAACCTTTTAATTTACGAAGTGATTTTACTTAAAACAATATATTAACAATATAGCAAAGCATACGATACTTACCAATAGACCTATAGTACTTAATATAAAATCTATTTTTGTGTTATTCATTTATATCAACGCCCCTATTCATTTTTAAATAGTAAGGGGGGTAGCCCCCCTTTTTTTATAATCTTGCGATGATTGTGAGAAGAATGTTAATGAAAGTTAGTACTGCTGTGAGTAGTTGGAAAATGGAAGTTAGTAGTTTCATTTCTTCTTCTCTGTCTGGCTTTTCTTGGTGCTTATCACTTCGTTTCAAAAAGTTCACCTCCCTTTTGTTGATAAACCTAGTATATCGTACATTTATGTACGCGTCAACACTTTTTATATTATTTTTGATATTTGTTGTAAATTTTTTTGAAATATAATTACAATAATATTTCTTAATATTATGCTTAAATGTAGGTTTTTATTGCCTACATGTTTGTTATAACCCTTATATATTATTACAGTCTTACATTTCAAAAAAATGACCTATTAGCATATCGCCAAATAGATCAATTTTTAATGTTATAAGGTTAATGTTAAGCAATGACTGGCAATTATTATATTAATAATAATTAATGTGTATAGTTTCCAATCTCCCCATTTCGATAAAACAATGACTTTCTTTTTCGTATTAGTATTTTGCTTGTTAATTTCCTCTGTCATTAATTTACCGATTAGCTCTCTACATTGTTTAAATTTCATTAAAACGTAAATCCCTATTATGATAGTCAAAAACCAAATACTCGCACTTAAAATAACGCTTTGGGCTATATAAGTCGTTAATCCATATAATAATAGTCCTAAAATAAGGTTTAGTGTCGGTAGCTTAAAATATTTTCTTCTTTGCTTATATACTAACCCAATCTTATACAAATTAGGATTTTCTGTCACATCTTCTAAAGTACCCTTTGCCATTGCACTCACACCTACCGTTCTTTGTCTATCATTTGTTTTACATTTTTATAATCATATACATCTTTTACTTTTTTTCCATTTATATAAAGTGTAGGTACTTGCTTAATATGATATTTATCCTTTAATGCTCCATCTTTTGAAGCGGATTTCCAAGACTCGCTACCACTTATTTTATAATCTTTTTTTATTTTATCTAAATTATTTTTAGGTATATTTAGGTTATCAATTTCTCGATTTATAACACGTTCAGTCAACCAATCATCTTTTTTTGCTTGTTCTTTATCTTGTATTTCAAATAAACGCTCATGAAACTTCCAATAAGCCTTTGGACTATAATTATAAATTGCTTGTCCTGCTCGTGCTGCTTCTTTAGAATCATCACCTAGAAAACCTAAATTAACAAATCTGTAGTTTATAACTCCTTTTTGTATGTACTCTTTATCTAACTGCTTAAATACCGTTTCATCATATTCTTTGCAATATGGACACTTGAAATCTCCAAACATTACAACATTAATTTCACTATTCTTGTTGCCTTTTTCTACGCTTTGTTTAGTATCATTTTCTAATTTATCTTTTTTATTATCATGTATTACTAAATAACCAACTATAGCAATAACTATGATTATTGCTATTACTGTCATTAACTTCCAATGTTTCATGCAATTAACCCCTTTGATTAATCTGACTCATACACAATATATTTTAAATTTTTACCTTTTCAGACTGCTTAACGTTTTTCTATTTTATAATTTTTTCATTATTCATTGCCATTTGATAGAATTTATCAAATATATCACTTTCTCTAACTTCGATAAATTCATTTTCATCTTTTAAAAACTCGACAATAAAAGGATTGTGCTTAATAGGAGCATAATAAACAATAACTCTATACTTATTATATTCAATTCCTAATAATGATGTTAATTCAATGACAAATTGAGTGTTCACCACACTTATAATTGAGGTAGAGGTATGTCTTAAATCATCAAATAAGTGTATAATCGCTCGCTCTTCATCAACATATAAATTACTTTCTGTTCTTCCTGTACCAGCTAATGCTCCATTGCAACTTACTACTAACAAATTATCTTTTTTTGCTTTAGATATTTGTATGTCTCCACATTCTATTAATTTATTTGTCATTAACCTTAACCCCTTTCAAACAAGTTATTATTTATACGTTTGTAAGTATTCTTCTATGAGGTCTATTAAAGCTTTTACATTCAAATATTGTTCATCAGTCATTCTTAAATACACTTTTCTCAAATTGCTCTCATATCTGTGTTTAGTAATATAATCTCTTTTTTGTAACTCTTTAATTTGCCTATTCAATATACTAGTATTCGTTCTCATTTTTGCTTCGATTTCACTTAAATCAATCTTTTTTTCTGCTGACACATATACATAGTACAATATAATGATATGCGAATGAGTTAATTCTAACATTTCGTATATTTCTTTATTTAAGTTCTTAAATTGTACATTTATTTCTACATATTCTTTTATTTCCATTTACGTGCCACCTCTTATGTTTACTTCATCTGTCAGTGAATCTTTATCAATTATATTATTTTCAATTATTTTTGTAAATAATAATTGAAATAAAAAAGGCTATTTTATATTTATTTTAGCCCTTTTTATAGTTTTTTGAAGCGGATAATCTATATACATATATTACACTTGTACTTATAAGTGGAATTACAAAACCAGCAAATAAACCTATTATATGTGAAATCACATTAACATTATCAGCAATTAGTGTGTAAACAACACTTATACAGACGGTCATTAACACCCCAAACACAAGCTTAATATCTTTTTCTATAGTAATGTTCCTATTTGTTATTAAAAGCGCTGAAAACGCCCCTAAAAAGCCATATATAGAACCAGAAGCACCAAATACTACAACACTATGATTTATTAATATTGTAAATACATTACCTAACAATCCACTGAATATAAATATAACTACAAATAAGATTTTTCCGTACTCATTACTCACGATATTTCCAAGTATGATTAGTAATACTATGTTCATAAGCAAATGCCCTATTGATCCATGTACAAATAGCGAACTAAGTAACTTCCATTTGCTTGATGATTCTGTCAACGCTCCAACTTCTAACATTTGCTGTGGTGTTGCTCCCGTTATTGCGTCTAATCCATTAATCAGTAAATTATATAAATAGAAAAATAAAATAACTGCTACAAATCCATAAGTTAAATACTTGGTATTTTGCTTTTGTACTCTACTTTTCATTTTTATCAACTCATTTATCTTTAGCGTAATTTTCTATAATACCCTCTAATTCCTGAATAGTTTCAATAACAACTTTAACTATCCATTCCTCTTCATTGTGTTTGTTTGCTATCTCTTTTATATCTTCTTTATTTTGATATTCCACAAACATATCAATGTTTTCTAAAAACATAGCTTCTTGTGATTCCGACGTTGCATGTAATAAAGGTTTATCTTCTTCCATTTCTCTTTTAATTCCATAAACAGTAGCTGTATTCAGCTTATATTTTTTGGCAATTTGATACCCTGTTATTTCACCTAATTTTAATTGCTGTCTCGTTTTATATCGTTTATACCAACTCAATAAAACATTTTTTGAAACAAATTGATAGTCTGTTAATTCAAAACCATTAATTCTTAATCTATTACTCAATCTTATTTTTTGCTTGTATTGTGGGACAGTTTCGTATTTATTATTTTTCCCAAAAATTTGTCCTACATCAAATTCTAAGTTTTCAAAAGGAATACATCTTTTGATCTGCCTTTCAATATCTTGCATTACCTCATTTCTATTCTCTTTTCTAATTTTCGGAATATCTGGATTAATATCTTCAATAGCTGTATAAAATACATATCTATCTAAACCTGTTTCTTTAGTAATGTCTTTTACATTTAAATATCCTAATATATATTCATTAATTTTCGCTCTATTATCCTTTGTTAAATACATAATCATTTGTTGTTTATAGTCTTTAGACATAGATTTCCCTCGCTTTTTACATTCATATATAGATTCATTATATTTCTTTTAATATTTTTTGTAAACATAACAGCTAATAAAACCCCTTTATTGGGGTTTTATTACAGATTATTTGAATATATTTGAAAAGAAATCTAGTATATTCTGAATGAAGTTGCTTATAGCATCGAAAATCCCTTTAATAAAGTCCAAAGCACTCTGTACTAAGTTCTTGTTATTATCATTATTTAATTCACCAGCTTTTTCTTTTGCTTGGTCTAGTTTTTCACCAGCATAACTTTGTATATCTTTAGTTACACTTTTAGCATTTTTATAATAGTCTTTAGGATTATCATTAAGTGCTTTTGAGTTTGCTACATTCAACATGTTTTTAATTATTACTTGCTTTTGATTATCACTTAACGTCTCATTTAGACCTCTTTCATCTAACACTTTATTAACTGCGTCTTCCACTTGAGCTTGTGACAGTTGTTCATCTTGTTTTTTTCGTATATCAGCGAGTTCTTTTTTAATATCAGCAATACTCGCATTTAAAGCTTCATCTGAATATCCATCTTTGCCTTTATTTTCTTCTGATATATTAGAAATATCTTCTAGTTCTTCATTTGCACTTTGAATGTCTTCATTGTCTAAGCTATTACCTTTTTCTTCATACGCTTTATAAATACCAGCTAAAGCGCCTTCACCAGTTACTTTTTCTATAGATGCTATGTGAATATCAGCTTTCTGAATACCAGCGGTTAATGCTGCATTACGATATTGTTCTGTAGTCACTTTAGTAATATTTTCGGGTGTGTCTATTGTTACATCTACGCCATTTCTAAAGCTTTTTTTCTCTATAGTAGCACTTGAGTATATATAACTGAGATTACTACTTGAGGGCAAATAGTTACTAACATCGTCTACACCAACTTTAAATGTTTCATAATCATCTTTGACGTTTAACTTTTTCTCAGTTTCGTCTAAACTTTCGCCTTCTAAGTCTTCACCTTGTATAAAAATAGGTTTATCCCAATCTTGATTACTACTTTCGGTGTTACTTTCTGCATGAGCGACACCACCAACTAACATAGTACTAACAATTAGACCTGTCACAAACTTTCTCATATCATTTCTCCCCTTATTGTTTTTGGACTATAGCCATACAAATTGTGACTTATCATGAAACGATTCATCAACTATTAAGTTATGTTCTTCATCCCAAACAGTAGCGTTCCATATAGCTGTTTGATCTGCTTGTCTACGAATATCTACAAACCATAAAATCGGTTCCTTGCTATTTACATTAGTCACATATTCTTCTAACGTTTTTAAACTGCCTTTATTTATCTTGCCATGAAATCCAACTAATAGTCGTTCATCATTTTCTGAGCCATGAAATCCTATAGGTATCATGTGAGTTTTGTCTTCTAGCTTTTTATTTTTCATATAGACTAACGGTTGTAATTTTTTCCTTTTACCTTCATTTCTTTCGTGATATAACCACCCAGAATTAGTATTGAATTTAACTGCTAATTGGTGACTATCACTATCATGATGGAAATAGCCAATACTATAGCCACTTCTATCTAAAGTCTTTAAAGCATCTGTTTTATTTAATTGTTTGCTAACAGTAACAATTTCTATGCCTATTTCACCACGACTCAAAAATTCTTTTTTAGCTTTTTCGTCTTGCTCACTCATTTTTGGTTTTATCTTGCCTTTAAAATTTTGTTTTGCACGTTTTTTCTTGGTCGTAAATTCTTTCACTTCTTCTTCTTCAAATGCATAGCGATAAGGATGTAACCATCTTTCAATTTTTTCAAAAATACTCATTGTTATAACCCCAATAAGTCCGACGTACTTTTGCCCGAATCTTTGTTAGGCTTGCTAGGTTCTTCATCGGTTTTTTTATCATCTTTATCACTATCTTTCACAAATTGCATAGGATCAATTGATATTGATTTAGTTTTATTTTTCGCTTTTCGCTTTTGCTTACGTTCTTCATTTCTCTTCATAGCCATTGCTACAATATCTTGTTCATCTTTCGTCATACTATCTTTTGATTTACGCTTATTCTCACTTTGAGTTGGTTCTTCATTAAAACCGTCTCTACTGCTTTGTAACGAACTCATTGCTGCAAATTGTGGATTATCACCTTCATCGTAAGTTTCACCATTTTCTTCGGCTTCTGCTCTTTCCACTATTGCGTGATAGTTTGGATATATAGGTTTTTCAAATTTTTCATTTAAAGTATCGAATATTTGATTCAATTGATCTCTTGTAATATTAGCCCCTTGCGCTCTTGTTGGTTTCGACCCTTGAGGTGCAAATAACATATCACCTTTCCCTTTTAATGTTTCCGCACCTGTCTCGTCTAAAATAATTCGGCTATCTACTTCTGAGCCTACACTAAGCGCTAATCTTGTTGGTAAGTTAGATTTAATTAAACCAGTAACCACTTCTCTTGACGGTCTTTGCGTTGATAATATCAAGTGTATGCCAGAAGCACGCCCTTTTTGTCCTAGTCTTTGAATAGGTTCTTCTATTTCTTTTTGTACTTGATTCATTAAATCTGCTACTTCATCAATAAATACAACGATATAAGGCATTTTCTCTTTTCCATTTTTTTCCGCCCATTCATTATATTCTTTGATGTTCTCAGTTCCGCCAGCTTCATTTTTAAACTTTTTAAATCTCTCTTCCATTTGTATTACTAAATATTTTAGAAACGGTACTGCATCATTTTTAATATCTGTTATAACGTCATTTAAATTATATGGTGACTTTTCAAAAGGTACAAAATCAACATATTTCGGGTCTACGATTTGTATTCTTAATTCTTTTGGTGTTGCTTTAGCCATCATTGAAATTAACATAAATTTACTTAATACAGATTTACCAGAACCAGTTGTACCACCTATTAAAGTATGTGGTGCTTCACTGAAAGCAAAATGAAGCGGGTCATTATCTACTCCTTGACCTAAAATTGCATGAGTAGGGTCTTCTATTTCTTCATCAAACACTTTTCTGATTAGATTTTCTCCATCTACTGGTATACGTTTTTTCTCTGGTAGTGGAACATTAATAATCATATTATTAGCTCTTGAATAGACAGTTACACCATCAATTTTCAAAGCTTTTTCCAATGCTTCTTTAATTGTATCTAAAGATTTAGTAGCTGTACTAAAGCGTGTGCCATATACATATTCTACAGCCCCATTTCCTACTTTCGGTTTTTTTGCTTCTACCTGCATATCCATAGAAGCCAATTGAGTATCAATGATACCTTGATTATCTTCTGCGAATTTTTCAGCTTTTTTAGTTTGCTTTTCAATTTTAGTTTGGTCTGCCGCCAATATATCTAATGGGAACGTATAAATATCACCTGTTCCACTATTAATTACATTATCGTTACCTTTTTCTTCAGCAAGTTTTTCACGTTTTTTAATAACGCTTCTAGCCTCTTTTAGTTGTTTTTCTTGACTGCCTTCGTATATAAAGTATCTTCTATTTGTCTCTGTTTTCATTTGGTCGAAACTAATACCATTAGTCATATCTGTTAGTTCTGTGTGTAAATCTTTAATTTTATTCAGTAGTTTATTATTGATCGCTGTAGTTCTACCTCTTCTAATTCTTATATGGTATTTTTTTACTGGCATTGGATAGCCATTAGGAATGGAAGTATGGATACTTACTTTTAATCTTCTTCTAATATGTCTTTTAGTTTTTTTATCAATTTTGTTGTACTTTTTCTTCTGCTCACCACTTCTATTTATATAACCCGCATCAACTTTACGAATTATTTTGCGTCTTATCCTACTACTTTCAATATCATTCATCAAAGGCGCCATTTCACCTTTATGATGTCTCATAATAATAGTAAATAAGTAGGCTATAGCCAGTAACACAACACATATAATCAGAAATTTTAAAATTCCTATGCCACTATTTTGTGTTGCTTCTGCAAATGAGTTACTTAATTTATCAGTATGAGGAACCCATGAAGCATCTGGTGTCCATGTAGAACCAAATAATGTGGCAAAAATACCGCCTAATGCATCTGCAATCCAATTGATGGTTCTGTATAAGTAATCTCCATCAAACAATATTTCTATTATTTTTAATACAAGCTTTTTCAAAACTATAAATATTAAAAATGCTGCAATTGTTAAAATTGAAAATATCCATAATGCTTTATAAATTATTTTTGAGATAAGTGCAAAAGGATAAGTATTTTTATTTGAGTTGCTCATTTTTGCCATCCTTTCAACCCTTTAGGGCAAATATTAACTTACATTTATTATATATATCTTAAAACTTTTTGTAAACTTATTTTAGTAAAAAAACGAGCTTTTGCCCGCTTTTTACTGTGTCGTTTCTAATTCTTCTTTATCTGTTTTTATATACATTTTTATATCAAATAAATCTATGAAATCCATGAACATATCATACATATCCTCTTTCACAAATTGCTTCACATTCTCTATATCAAACATTGCTTTACCAAGTTCAGCCCAATCTTCAAACGTATAATTTGTGACTATGTGAATCGTATATCTCACATCTGCAAGTTTGACCCATTCTGGATAGCCTTCTTCGTTTAATACTTCATCGCCAATATCATTCAATATCTCATGGTCTGTTTCAATCAAACGTTGTGCTAACTTCTCTTCAACATAATAAGACGCCATATCAGACGCTAATTGTTTTAAGTTCATTTTAACACCTACTCTTCTCCATATTCTTCTGGATCAGTTGTAATTCTAATTGTACACTCATAATTCCTTCCATCTGCCAACAATCTATAAAAGTCTCTTCTGAGAAATGATTGAACAGTATTTCCATCATCAAAATGACCTTCATCTAAATACAATTCTGCATAGTAATCAAATGTATCAGCTACTTTTAATCCTTCCACTTTATAATCTAGTTTATCTAAATCAACATCAGCATCGAATCCTTCTTCTTCTGCTACTTCTGCCAAATCTTCTTTAAATTCATCAGTTTCTTTCAAAACTACTTCAAATTCTGTTGGATTAAAGTATTTTTCCATTTCTTTAGATAAATAGCTTTCAGTTGGATTTCGCTCTAAATATTCACTTGGATCTTCTCTAATTTCAAAAGCCATATTTGTTTCGTTTAGGTTTTTCAAAATAATTTCACTAAAAAATTCAGCGTCATTTCTAACTGCTTCAAACTCTTCGTCACTTTCAATTTCATCAGTTTCTTCAACGTAATCTACAAATACATCAGTGCCATTTTTAGGTGTTATTTTAACGCCAAAGTTCCCCTTATTGACATCTACATATTTGGGAAATCCCTGTTCTTGCAAAATTTCTTCTGCCATTTTTTTATATGCTTCATTATATTCTGTTTTAAATTTATCTTCTAATTCCGGTGAGTTAAAACTTTCTTGAAATTTTTGGTTAAGGACTTCTCTTTGTATTTTAGTGAGTTTCATTTCTATCAAAAACCTTTCGTTTATTGTTTGCTGTCACTATCTTTATTCTCTAATTCTACCGCATAATCGTATAAAGCGAAAAATGTAGATACCGATAAATTTTCTAATTTAGATTGGTTATTTTTCAATTTGGATATAGTAACTGCATGTACACCCGTTGCTTTACTTATTTTATAACCTGTGACTTCTTTGTAATTTTCATCTTTAATAAGTCTTAGTAACTTCTCAACTTTTTCATATAGTTCTGATGAATTAGACATTATCCACCAACCTCTCCAGACTAATTAATATATATTTATTATATTATCATCAATTATTTTTGTAAAGGTATTTTGCTTTATATAATAAAAGACATACGGTTTTTTCCATATGTCTTGTAAATCTTTTATATATTATTATTCTGCTATTATTATTTTAGCTTCTTTATATTCCAATATATGCTTAATCACTTCTTTAGCACCTTCAAAAAAAACCTGCTCTGTTGTAACTACTATATTTTCAACTTCATCGTCTAAGACTTGTTCCATTATTCCTTTAATCTCACTGTTTGTATAACTTTTATGCATTTCTTGTATACATTCTGTTTTCATGCCCCTATTATGCAAATATTTAGTTATAACTTCCTTTTGTTCTTTCGCTGAATTATTTGGAATATCCCTAACATAGGCTACTAAGTTTAACATATCGTATTTATACGCTTTTTTTCTCAAGCGTTTATTATACTCATAAACTTGTTCTTCAGTATAATATCTATGGTTTGTCTCTGGATCAACATATTCCGGAACTAATTTACCAGATTTATGCCAATTTCTTATGGTATGCGGCGTCACACCTAAGCGTTCAGCTATTTCTCCAGTTGATAGTTTATTCACGCTCTTCACCTCGCTCAAAATTACTATTGTTGTATAACTATAATTCATTTGTTAATTATTTACCATTGTAAACTATACATTGTTTTGTTTTTATATGTAAAATATTTATTAGCTAACCGGCACTTCACACCCATTAGCTAATAAATTACTTAGATTATTTTTTCGTAAGATTCAAATTGAGTAATATCATATTTGCCCTCTTCATTATTTGATACTTTAAACCATAGCTTTTCTGTAGCTCTACTATCATAACTTTTAGATTGTTTGATGAGTTCGCTTACTTCATTTTTATTTTCAGTAACAAATGTATCACTTTCATAAGTGCTTTCGGGTGATGTCCCCGTTCCTACATCCTTGCCATCTATTTCAACATTGTCATTTTCTTCTAAATTAGGAAAAGTGTTTCTTAAATATTTCATGTTGTCTGAATATGTTTTCCATGAATCCCAAGCGAAAAATTTATCATTAAATTCTGTTGTATTATTAGTAACAGTATCAATTTGAAGAACTTTCTCTTGTTCTTTTTCTTTATTATCAACATCTTTGTTATGTTTTTTAACATCTTCGTTTTTGCTTTGCAATGTTTGAATATCTTTTTTGATTTTGTCGTCTTCCTTGTATTTATTAAATAAATTTATGCCCATTATAATAACTACTATAGCTAAAAGACTTATTATAACTCCTAATATCGTTGTCATCTTCACATTGTTATTTTGCATATAAACTACCTCCTTTGAGGTTATCATTTTCATCAAAAGTCAATGACATTAAATCATTATTTTCGTTAATTGTTTTGCCATCATATTCTGTCTCTATATTGAACATTACTTTTACATCATCATCTTGTTTCTCGGCTGAGAAATTGCTTATTTTATATTCAAAAGGTTTATAATATTTTATAAAATCTTTCTCTGGTGATTTGTTCGTTAATACAATTTTATGACTGGGAACAGTAAACAAAGCTCTGATTGCGTTATATGCAGACCCTTCATCATCTGGGCTATCGTCTCCATATTTATGTTTCAAGAATAAATCTAGTTTTTTCTCCGTTTTCCCTTTATAATCACTTACTTCATCTTGTGTGATGTTTTTTGTGAAAGATTTTTCTTTGACCTGTTCTATATTAGATTTCTCTGATTTCAAATCATCAATGACTTTATTTTGCTTTGCTACTAATACACTTATTACAACTATAGCTATTACCAAAATTCCGATAATAGTCAGTTGGATAAATTTTTTCCCTTTGTCCATAATAACCCTCCTACATATTATTTTTTAGGTTTGTTTCCAATGCCGCTAAAGAATTTCACATTACCATCTGTCCCATCAACGACTGAATAATATAGCGTTCTTGATGGTGCTGGTTTTGGTGGTACATTGTAATTTGCCATAATCCATTTACCGTCATCCATTACGCCTACGACTACGCCTGTATGTCCAACTGATGGGTCGGTAGCCTGTGCATATGGTGGGTCAGATGAAAAACCGTAACCAACTGTCGGTTTTTCTGTCATTTTTGCATCTTTATCTTTATATGCTTTATATATATCTTTTCCGTCACCATTTTTTAAATTATCATCATTTGTGGGCTGTTTTCCCTTCCATAATTGATTCATATAAGCCCACGTTAATTCAGTACACTGACCTTTATTGCCAGTACTTGGGAATACATTTCCCGGTTTATCTATATAGCTTTTATCAAATTTTGGTAACTTAACATGCTTTTTATATTTACTTGGTAATTCGTCCCATTCATAGTTTTTACCAATTATTTTTGCTTTTTTGCCATTTACTTTTGTGCTGTCGCCTATCTTGCTTCCGTCACCGCTGCCTGAATTTCCTTCACCTTTTTCTCCACCAGCACATGGATCAGCTTTAGTCTCTTTTTCTTTATCTGTATCTGATGCTGATGCACCACTAGAACCTTTAGAATCTTTACCAATTTTTTTAATTTTTGATTCTTCTTTTTTTCCATCCATGCCATTATCTTTCATATAGCTCAAGATTTTTTTGGCATTTCCTCCACGTTCTTCTCTAATTTTAGACTCTGAATCTGCTGATCTTTCCCAATCATTATGGAAATTAACAGCTTCTTGAACGGGATCATCTTTAGCATCTAGGGCTAGTTTTTTTAATATGTCTACATACATATCATCACCATTTACCATATAATCCATTTGATGCTCAATTTCCCACCAATTACCATCTTTCTTTTTAGCCCAATCTACTAACGCTTTGTGTCGCTCAAAACTCCACTGTCCAAAGCCAATACCTAATTCACCATCTGTAGCTTTCTTAGCTGTTTCTTTACCAAATTGTCCCGGCTCATTAGCTGTTGGGTCTAGTTGTGCTTCTGTCCACCAGTTCGACAAAATTCCTGCTATAAATTCTGCTGAAAAACCATGTTTTCCATGCAAAACATCATATATCTTTTTTATATTCTCCTTATTAGGAATTTCATCATATTTATCGGAGCCTTTATCTTTACTATCCTTGCTATCTGATTCACCAGATTCACTGTTTTCATCACTACTACCACCATCAGAGGACGTTGAACATCCTCTTTGCGCATCATAAATTACATTAGATTCTGCATTGGCAGTGTCATTTGGTGAATAATCTTGTAAAATTAAAGTACTAAACAAAAAAACAAATAGTATTTTTAATATTGTGAAGCGAAGTACTGACCTCCACGTTTTTTTATTCATTTATATGCACAACCTTATAAAATATTATGTTTTATGGTATAATTATACCATAAATAGTTATAAACACGAAAGGACGAAAAGTATGCAAAATAACATATTATTAGACAAAAATAATCAAGTTAATACAGAACACGAAGCTAATTTTGATATAAATAAGCATTATGATTCAGTTAATGAATTAACCCAACTTATTGATGCTTTTTCAGATAAACTGGAAACTCTAAATAACACTTTCTATGAACTTAAAGAAGGTAAATTAAGTAATGAGTTGACTGCATCACGTCGAGATGAACTATTAAATCAACTTTCATCTGAAAAAGCATTGATTGATAATCTATACAATGGCTTTTCAGATGCATTAGACAAAGACATTCGTAAACTAGATAGATTGCGAATCAATAGTAATGTTAATACAGAAATATTTAAAGATTATTTAGAAACAAATAACGATGAAGAAACAATGAATACATCACAAATGTTTTATAAAATGCACAAATAAAAAAGGCGGGTGAATTATCATAAGTAGTTCAGTTTTGGAGTACAAAATGACAAAATGTACTTCAAAATGGACTA
>ERZ1023497.262-NODE-262-length-18055-cov-24.339722_pt1 | contig 18055 bp, 9 predicted proteins | sample MGYA00380543_ERZ1023497 | MGnify/ENA primary metagenome ERZ1023497 (study PRJEB33173, sample SAMEA4830384) | metagenome | study: EMG produced TPA metagenomics assembly of the PRJEB25223 data set... | reverse complement strand
TGGGATGCTTTATATTCCTGAGACTCTTGCCAATGTTTGTAAGCTGCTTCGTCTTTATTTTGTGTTCAATACTGAAGCAGGTAAGAATTTAAATAAAAATAGAATTGCAGGACGACTAAATTTTTAGTTTCTGCAACTCTGACTATTCTTCACTCATGTGGTTGTTAAATATCGTATTTCTCTAAAATTACGATGTAAGTAAAAATGGATACTTGCGATATATAACGTGATAAAGTTCAACATAACAATTTCAATACACACTTAATATAAACGGTAGCGTATAGTGACGGCATACAACCCGATGACTTACCGCTCTATATTTTGATAAAATTATCACTTGTCATATCATAACTGAAAGCGAGTTTAATTATCATCTTTATTAATACGAACACGATCAATCGGGTCACCAAGTTTTTCATTACCTTGTGGTACATGGTATGTTAATACTTCAATATAATCCTTCGTGATATTCACTTTCGAATAAGCAGGTTGGTTACCCTGTATTGATTTAACTGCATAATCTTTTTTTCCATCTAATTCATATAATTTGCTGCCACTAGCAGAGTTTAATGTTACATAAATTGTACCGTTGGGATTTGAATATGTTTGTGGTGCTGTGCCATTTTCTTCCCATTTTACTTGAGCATCTTTACCATTCATAACATGTGAACGACTATAAGAATGGTCGTGTCCACCTAATACTAAATCAACATTGTACTTTTTCATCAACGGCGCAAATTTGTCACGTCTGATTTTTGTTGCTAATTTATCAGAATGTTTACCTGCTGAATATGGATTTCTGTGAGTGAGTGCGACAATCCACTTGGGATTTTGACCTTTAGTATCTGCAGTCGCACGTTTCATCGTCTCTTCGTGCCCTTTATAATCCAAACTCTCAGAATTCAAACTGACAAAAAGTGTATCATTGTGCGTAAAATAAAAATCAGAACTCGCTAGATTTTTACCACCATTTTGCAAATTAGGAAGATTAAAATGTTCAGAATAAGCTTTATTGGCACGGTCATGATTACCTAAAGTAGGTACAACTGTGAAATTTTCCATCCCTTTTGCTTCTATAAAACCACTATATGCCTTTTCATCCCAAGGCAAATTGACTTGATCTCTCAAGCTCATTAAGAAATCTGGATTTTTATTTAACTGTGCCATTTGATTCACAGTATTTTGCCATCCTGCATTATCCGCTACTAAATCTCCTGAAGCACCTAGTTGTGGATCAGCGACTGCGATAAAATTCGTTTCTCCATTATTATTCGTATCAAAACGACGTATCGGTGATTTTTCTCCATTTACACCGTTAAAAAAGCGATACATGTATGTTGTATTTTCTTCTAAATGAGGTAGCGTTGCATGGGTATAATTCATTTTTGGTATATCTTTATTTAATAAGCGTTTTGTATTGCTACCCTTATGTGTTTCTCCTTCAAGACGTCTTGCATTAGAAAAATCACCTTGCTCATTTGCTTCTGCAATTTCCACATAACCTTGCTCGTCTGATTCATGGTACCAAGTTAAATTCTTTTCTGTATTATCTTTTCCAATCGTCATAATCGCATAACGATGGTCATTAGATTGTGTTTGCTGTGTAGTTGTGTTTTTATTATTTGGTTCTTGGATAGTACGCTCAGTGTTATTTTGTTGAGGTGAATGATTTTGCTGATTTGGATTCTCTGTTGTAGCGGCTTCATCTGATGTTAACGCTTTGTTCGACTTATGATTATCTTCTGTTGTTCCTTTATCTAATTGTTCCTCTTTGGGCTGTTGCTCTGAAGTAGCATCATCAGTTTTAGCCGCTTCATTTTCCCAGTGTTGCTTATTTCCTGGGTTATACTGATTGGAAGTCGATTGATTTGGTAACTTTGGTTGTTCTATCGCTGCTGTATATGATTCTTTTTGTTGTTGATTACCGGATGGTTGTATATGTTTATTACTTTCATCTTGTTGCTTATATGTAATTTGTGTATCTTGATTTACTTCCTCATCAGCATTTTTAGATGAAGTTGAATTTTGATTATTATTTGCTTTTGACTGTGCCTTTGTATCATTTGTTGCATCTTCCTGATCATTACCCTCAATGTTAGATACTTTATTGGAAGGTGATTCTGTTTCCAACACTTTATCTGAAGTTTGTGCCACCTTATTGTCATTTTGATTCGTTTCATGGGTTGTTGCTGTTTTCTGTTGATCCTCTAATTCCGATGCACTAGCATCTTGTGTCCCTAGAAAAATACTTGTCGCAGACATCGTAAATATGATACTCGAGGTGCTTTCTTTCATAAAATAACGCCACTCCTATCTATTTTTTAAGTTACCAATTCATATTGATTACTACGAACGTAACAAAATAGTATTAAGTTCAAATTAAATAGAAGTAAATGTTAAATTAAAAAAGTGAACTAGAAATCTAATTAAAAAGATTTCATAGTCCACCTCATAATGTTGACTAGTTATAAAATACGTTAAAATTTCACCTGCATTTATACAGTTATAGTAAAATAGTATTTTATGCACCGTGCTAATTATTTATAATTTCTATCCTCCAAAGAATAAATCGACGATATCAGTTGTTCTATTTTTATCCACTTTATAAAATTCTGTATACCCACAATTTTTACATGTTACTGTTGTAAAATTATTATGTTGCAAATCAAATATTTTAGAAAAAAAACCTGAACCTGTCGCTGAAAGTGTTCCTTCTTCAACTTCTGTATGTCCACACTTAACACAACCTTTATGTGTTTCTGCTGCTATTATTTTCCACCCCTTTGTCATAAGCGTTATTATGTACATATCACTGATATGGTCACTTTAAACTTGATGGGATGTTATAGGCGTTGTGGCCTTTTGGAGTTTTATGGTTTTGAATATTCATATTTGTAATAGTATTTTAAACTTTACGAATAAATAAAATAGATATATCACTAGCACCTTTAAGTAATTTTTATACAAAACAAAAAATTCAGTAGCGTATCAATCGCTACTGAATAGTATTAAATGTATAATATTATTATTTTAAAACAGTTTCAACTGACTGAAAGAGTCCTTGGTCAAATGTTCTATTTTCTCTATTTGATTACCTATTCTAGTTATAATAGGAACAACTAAGGCATTACCCATACAGAAAAACCTCATTCTATCTGGCATGGTGTCTGTCCAATTATCAGGAAATCCGTTCAATCTTTCCGCTTCAATTGGTGTTAATGTACGATAAGTATTATTAATATTCAAAAAGTGTGTGCTTCTATTTACTGAAGCTTCACTTGTTAACATCGTTCTAGCGGGTAAATCGAGCGCATCAGTATCTGACATTCCACCTTCTGAAAAATAGTATTCATGACCTTCTTTGGTAGTACGCTTAATCTTCTTAGGTCCACGTAAATACTTGAATTTATCAATTTGATCAGAATTTAATGAATAACTTTCATCAACATTATCTTCTATAATATCGTTTAGTGTTAATGATTTTTCATATTTCGGTATAGTATCAATAGTCAAAACTTTGCCATCTCTCATAATACCACTATTATAAAATTGAAATTTAAAATTATCTGAAACTTCAACAATATCACTTGAAAGTGTTGTTTCTGCTACTCTATTTTTATTAGGCTCATTTTCAATAGGAAACGCTTGTGCAAACATTCCATTTTTATAAATGATATCTTCAAGATTTTCTTTACTCATCTCATTACTGTAATCTAAATCATGTTTATACCCAAAAATAAATACTCTTCTTCGTCTTTGTGCATTACCGTAATCAGCAGCATTTATTACTCTCCATTCAACCACATATCCTAACTCACTTAGAGTTGATAACATGACCGCAAAGTCTCTGCCTCTTTGATTTGATGGTGATTTAAGTAAGCGATCTACATTCTCTAACAATAAATATTTAGGATACGTATTCTGAACAAATCGTATAATTTGCCAAAATAATACACCTTTCTTTCCTTGAATTCCAAGTTCACCGTTTAAGGTTCGAGCAACAGAATAATCTTGACAAGGAAAACCACCAACTATCATATCAGCATTTGTATCAGCCATTTCTTTATCTGATATTTCTCCTATATCTCTATTCACATGTTTTCCAGTATCAAATCTTTTATTATAGCAATCAAAAGCATGTTGTACTTTACGTGAGGGCTCCCATTGATTTGCCCAAGTGACATCAAAAATTCTATTTTTTGTTTGTTCTAAACCTAAACGAAAACCGCCAACACCAGCAAATAGCTCTACTACTTTAATATCATTCATTAGGCGACCTCCTAAAATTACTTATTAACCATTATACCACAAAAGCGAACGATCGTTCTACTTTATATCATAATTAAACATTTTAAATTATAACATACATTGGCTAAAGTAATTCTTCAACTTGCTTTTTAATATAATCATTATTAATCCAAAAACACTGCTTAGTCATCCATTCATTTGAATAATCATCACTTTCTGGTTTATTAATCCATTTAGCTGGATGCGGTAATTTATCTGCACATAGCCCATTTTTACGGTAATCTCTCTTATGTTCATGTGGCCTTACATGACATATTAATTTATCAGACTTACTTATAAAATTATTATTGATTCTCCAACCATCTTTTGTCCCTTTATCCGGAACCGCTTCTAGAGTAACACCTGTTTTAATTTTATCTACTGTATCTAGCCACATTTTTTGTACAGGCCCTTCAATATCTTCCTCTGGCATACTAAAGAACTTAATGCCTTTAAAAACATCTATTTCATTTTCAGTCTTTACCACGAAAAATAAAAATCTGCTTTCTAATAAAAAATTATGCCACTGTGCACTTGGTAATCCATCTTCATCAATCCATTGTTCATTAGCTAATTCTTCAAATTTAAAAGCTCCAAACGACATACTTTCTTTGTTACGATTATTTTCATCAAATTTAACAGTTTTCACAACTATTGAAGACTTTTCAAACTCTTCTACCTCAGGAAAAGGATTATTTTTAGTTATTTTCCCCTTCAAATTTAAAATGGCAGATGCAAGTCTATAGTTTAAATTATACGCACCTTTTTTAATATTAAAATGTTCACACAATTCATCAATAGTCCAACCAATGTAAGGTTGAAATTTTTCTATTACGATATCTTCTATTGATTTTACTTTTATTTCAAATTTATCTTTAATGATAGAATCTATTTGCTCATCACCTAATACATACTTTCTCAATAATGAAGTCATATAACCTGATTTAAATGAAAATGCTCGTTGTTTTGCTTTTATATCAGAAAAAGGCTGTGTCCTTACAGATTTTGAAGACGCACCTTTTGTACATGGTGACAAATAGTTTGTTAAACCCTCACTTAATTCATGCGCCTTACCATTTTGTATGTATTCATGTATTATTTCCCAATCTTGCTTAATAACCTCATAATCCACAGGATTATGCTTCATTTCATATAAAATTGCTTCTTTTATAAGCCATTCATCCTGTTTAAGTTCTTTATCATGTTCATAAAAAGCTAGCTCAATCGTGCCATTTTTATTTAAAAAACTACTTTCTTCAAAATTTTCGTTTACAACTTTTTCATAATTTATGATATTTAATACTAATCTTTCCTTTGAACTATATTGTCCATTTTTTAATTTTTTTATAGGTGTTGCTTTTAATTCAACCCCAGCTTCTTCCATATCTGGTCTACTATCACTATCTTTTTGTTTACCAAACCATGTCTCAAAAGCATCCCCTGCAGAACTTTTCGTCCCAGAAATTGGTATGCCATCATTGAGTTCTATTAGTGTTTTCCCAACCGCTTCCTTAGCTCTATTATGAACTTGTTGCTTTGTTTTATATTCAGTCATTATAATCCTCCATCACTATATATTTGAATTAATAATATACTTATTGATTTCAAAACATTTAATAGTAAAATTGGAAAAATAATAATCCACAAAATTTCGAGATGTACAAATCTTTGGTATTAGACATTCTTTAGTTACAAAATAATTAGATTATTAAAATTTATTTGCTTTTCTATGTTCTTTCAAATACTTTTTATCTGGAATACTTTCAGATGGTATGCTGAATTTCAAATCGGTATCAATACCATTTTTATTGAAATCCAATGCTTTTGTAAATAATACATTATAACTATCTGAGATACTTATCTTTCCTTTATCAAATAATTTATCATGTAACACACATAAAATGATTCCATTACTAAGATCTATTTTCTCTTTTTGATTAGAGTTACTCCATGATTTTATATGACTAGCAACTAGTAAGTCTGTATCTGTAATTTTACATAAAGCGCACTTATTATCATAATTTTCCAGTAATTTCTTTCTCCATTTTGCTTGTCCAATCCTTAATTTTCCAATTTTCAATACATTCTTACCATCATTTTTCGTAAATTCAGATAATGGTATTTTAATATCCTCTAAATCAACATTTCTAATTTCTTCGTGCAAATCGTTAATATCTATGTTTTCTATTTCTTTTAAAATTTCTTTTTGAATATTTTTACTATTGTCTCCATATAAAATACCTTTTGTGGAACTATCGTACCCATAAACTTGAAGAACATTCCATGACTCCCATCCATTTTTTCTCTTACCAAGAACAATTTCCTCTATTGTTCTTGTACTTTCACCTAATACTACATGCCTGTAAATAATTTCCGAACGTATTTTCATATCTAATGATTCTACAAAATTAACCATACTCTTTTTAACAGTCATTATAATCCTCCAGTACCAATAACTAACAAGTCATACCATATGTAAAAATCAATATACAATGATTTTAAAAATTATAAATAAATTGCTTTTGTGCAATATTACAATTTATTTTCATAAAATGATTAATATGATTTTAACATACAAAAGCATAAATATAGGATTGTTAAAATCCCATAAATTTAGAATATATATCACAATTACTAATAAACTCATTTATGATGATAAATAATTTAAGATGTTAATCGGAGAAAAAGTATTTAATTAAAAACAGGGATTAGAGGTCACCGGCTGAAAGCTTCTATACTTATAAATACTTTACTTCTTTGGAGATATTTATGAAAACACATCGTTTAATAACAGGTTACGTTGTTCAATAAGCCCTATTTGGTTAACAAATCAGTCAGGGAAATTTGGGTGGTACCACGAAACTGGGCTTATCCCTAAATTTATAGGGATAAGCCCAGTCTTTTTTATTATAACTAAAAGGAGTGTTGTCAATTTTTGCAGATAATGTGAAAGTTAAACTATGGAATAATTATGAATTGGAGGTTCCCCCAAAACAACGTTACTTAATATTGCTAAAAATATTAGTAGCTCTTTCTCTGAAAAGCTGCCCTAGGATATGTTAACTGGGAATTAAAAGAACTAAATTATAAGATTAAAGAAGATAGTAAATCTGTGATGAGGTTTAATGGTTTTAATCTATTTAAAAAACATCTTCCTAAGTTGAGCAATTAAAAATAAATTCAATTTTACTTATTTTATATGTAATCTACTGAGTTGAGCATAGAGATAATTGAAGATCCTTTTATCCATACGTTTTGTCTATACATAGAAATACCATTCAAAATTAATTTTTTATCTCTAGAATCATTACCTGATCCCCTTAAAAATACGTTGTGTGTCTTTGATTTTGGAAAATTTATCGAAGTACTTACTGTTCCATTTTTATTAATAATTAATTCACCATTTTTCTTATATTCATTTCTTTCTACCAATTTATCAGAAAATATTTTCTCACGAACTTCTTCCCAACATTTCTTTACGTCCTCTTCAATAAATTTTTCATCAAAAACAAACCTTTTAAATCCTAAAAATTTATTTTCTAACAATTTTGCGTTTGCACTTGGTTCTTCAAAAATTATAAATAAAAATTGGTTAGAGTTAAAATCACTATACAAGGTAGACTCTTCAAATATTTGATTTTCCAATAACCACTCATCGAAATTAGCAGCGAAAAGTTTCATATCCTCGGTTCTTTTTCCATTAATTGTCTGAGTAATCGTTTTTGGAATGATACCTAATTTGCTAAACAATTCTATTTTTCCAAGTTTCTTTTCATTGGCCCCAAACATACGTGTTACAATTTGTTCTGCAATAGATTTACTAACATCACCTTGGTTATTCAATTTAACAGTTATATTAAACATTTGCGGACTTATTAATTCCTCTATAGTTTTCCCTCTATATTTATTAGCTATTTCATTTAATTGATTATCAATTTCAAAATATGAAGAGTATCTTTTAGGTAATTGTTCTAATTTTTTCCCAAAGTGTTTTTGGACTATTGTAGTAACAGTAGCTCTTTTAAGACGGAATCTAGGCCTATTTGGCCATTTAGGAGAAGTATCTATTAACAAAAGTTTTGATCTTAGTTCAGAAGAAATTCTCGAATATTCATCTTCTGGTACTTCATGTTCTAAATGTAACTTGCAAATAAAATCTTTAATTATTGTCCAATCATTTCGCAACATTTCCTTTTCTTCATTAGTAAAATCATGAAACTGATATCCTTTAATGGGAAATCTTGAATACTCAGCTGCTTTCACTGTACTCTCTGAATCGTATAAATAATAAACAAGTAAAATGTTTTTTAACTTATGCCAAAAGCTTGATTCTTCAAAGTTCTGAAAAATTAATTTTTCAGGTGAAACTGCTGTAATTGTCATAGGTTCTTTCGCTTCGAAATTCATTCCTTCTTTTTTTGACTTTCTAATGCCAATTGTTTTAAGTTCTACACTTTTTCCATCAACTATTAAATCGGGCTCTTGCATAATATTAGCTTCATAACCAATTACAGATTGTTCTATCACATCACCAGCAATTCCTGTTATTTTAGGATGTATTAATGTCTTGGCAAACACATTATTTACATCTACCTCCCCTAACTTTTTTTCTAAAACACCATCTAAAATTTTTTTCAATTCTCTTTTTTCAAACACATTATTTTTATACTTCATTTAAATGCTCCTTAGGTCGTAAAAATTATTTGACACTATAATTTTATTATTAATAAAATATCTTCGCTTTTTATTTATTGTTTCATAATTATTTATGATATCATTTATTTTAATTTTTCATTAAGTGTTGTAATATGTAAGTATAATATACTAAATTATAGGGTGATAAAATGGAATTTTCAAAACAAGTAGAAAATAAATTTTTTGAAATTTTAAAAATTTACAATATGAATTTACAAGCTAATAATCTTATAAATATAAACATAAGTCAATTTTACGGCGAGATTATATTATTAAAATCTAAAAAAATAATTCATAACACTGAATTTGAATTATTAAATAGGCTAAAAAATGAAATCTTAGAGATTCAAAAATATAATGATCCCAATAGTTATATTAAACTTAATGAATACTTGGAGCATTTAAATAGCTACAATAGTAAAAAAAGCGATACACATTCTAATCATTTTTTGAATATTATTAAATATATAAGTTCGTCTTCAAAAGAATCTATAGTCAATTCATCAGAGTTTAATGATTTTAATGAATACATACATGTTCAAAGGCCTATTGAGTATAAGTTAAAAAATGCCTTGAAAAATTTAAAAGCTAAACATCATGGAATAATATTACTTGTAGGTTCAGTAGGTGATGGCAAGTCACATTTATTATCTTATTTCAATAAAAATAATAATGAACTACTTAATGACGTTTATATATACAATGACGCAACAGAAAGTGATAACCCATATAAGACAGCAGTAGAAACATTGGGTGAAAAATTAGAAAATTATGAAAAAGGAGTTTTAAAAAAATTAATAATAGCTATCAATATAGGAATGCTTCACAATTTCAAAGAATATTTAATAGAGAAAAACAAAAAAAGTGAAATTATACAAACGATAGAAGCAAGCGATATTTTTAGTACTAACGGTATGAAAAATACATTATTTGAATCTGAGAATATAACATTAGTATCTTTTTTAAATGAAAATAATTTCGAAATCGAAAATAGTAACGTTATTAGTGAATTTTGTAATGGAATATTCAAAAAAATTTTTCAAGAAGATTTATCTAATCCTTTTTATAAATCTTTTATAGAGGATGATGGTAAAAACAGAAGCGAACCAATATATCAAAATTTCCATTTATTGTTAGATAAAAAAGTTCAGAACTCAATAATACATTTATTAATAAAAATACAAATTGAGAATAAAAGAATTATTTCAACTAGAGCATTACTGAACTTTATTCACGACATTATAGTCCCAGATAGTAATGTAAAATCGAATGATTCATTCTTAGTAAATCTTTTGTTCGATAGTTTTGATAAATCTTCTATTTTATCAGCTATATACCATCAAGACCCTGTGCTTATTCAAGATGCAAAACTTGATCAGTTAAATATTGAAATTTATAATTCTTTAGATTTACAAAATAAGTGTGAAGTTTTATTTGGAGAAGAAGATTTTGTTAAAATTAAAAATTATTTATATTTACTAGAGGGTTTGAGTCACAAACGAAAATTTGAAATGATTGTTAGACTTCATTATTTATTTAATCATAATCATTACGAATCTCAAGCTTTTTATGATTATATAAACATGATGGAAAACATTGAAACTAATAAACAACTCCAAAAAGATATCCTTAAAAAAATTTTTACTGCTATATATAAATGGAAAGGCAGTCCTATGAATGGATTTATTTATAATGAAAGTTTAAAACCAGATACAAGTTTACGTATTGGACTACAATTCAATCCCAAAGCAAAAAATATTAAAGTCACTAATAAAGATACTATAATAGTAACTTTTGAATTACAGAATAAGTTTTATGACATTGAAATAGATTATAATTTATTTATACTAATGGAGAAAATAGAAAATGGATATATTTTAAAAGAAAAAGACAAAATTGAAACTGTGGTTTTTTCCGAATTTGTAGACAACATCTTAAATAATTTAGAGTCTAATAACAAAACTATTATAAATATACCAAGTACTAACGAAACATATATGATAAGTGAAGGTTTCTTGGGTTATGAAATTGAAGGGGTGAAATAATGGATAAAGCTAGTCAAAAACTAATCCAATTATTAAAACTAAATGAAGGAAAAGCTAATTTTAAAAGAAATTTCAACTTTAAATTGTATCCATTTTTTACTCGTAACCCTGAAAGAGCAAAATTTAATAATGGGTTCACACCAGTTCTGGGTTCAATTGCAAGACATAGTTTGGGTTTGAAAGCAGAATACACACCAGAAGATTACAAATTAGATAAAATTTATGAAAACGTTGATAGTGTAAAAAATTTAGATGAAAACCAAAAAAATAAATTTTTGAACAGAGTATTCGGCTTTGATCGTATAGATTCTATTAAACACCCTTTTGTAATGAATTATTATCCGCTGAGTGAGGGCAGTGAGAGAAGAGGAGAAACAGATATTGCATTTTATATTAGTAAAATATTCAATTTAAAAGAAAACCAAAATTGGCATAATTTTGTAGGAAATAAAAAAGCTAATAATTTAGTAGAAAAAATATTATTGGAATCTATTACTAAAATTCCAGAAAAAGATGAAAGTAATTCATTTACAACAATTTTAAACACTTTATTTAAAGATAAAGATTCTGATTTAGATTTCTTGTTAACGCATAAAGATTTTGCATTAAAAAATTTAGATAAATTTTTTGCATTTTATTACTTCCAATTTATTTTACAAACCGCGTTAAATCTTGAGTATATTAAATTATTAAAAGAAGGTGTTCATTTACATCCTTTATATTTCACATTAGAAACTGAGAAATTAACGAGCACACGAGAAACTAACTCAAATGGTTATAACCAAATCAAAGAAATTAAAAAATACACTTTAGTTAATGAAAATCTATTAGGATATCTCAATATTCTAATCAATGTAATAAATCAAGATGATAAATTTTATTCTTTCACAGAAATTTTCCAATTAGACTCTATTAAACAAGACAAATTAAATTATGAATTGCAAGAAGTACTAACTTTATATAGTAGTGTATTTAGTAAAAGCGAATCCATATCTACTGAACTAGAAGGAAATATTTTATTATTCAAAAAGTGGTTATCTGAAGATTTGACTAATGAGACACTTTCCAGATATTATCTTTCAATTGAGGAAATTGGAAATTTATTTTTTTTGAAAAATAGAGGTAGCATGGGGAAAACATTAACATTAAAAAAAGATATGTTGATTCTATTAACATCGTTAATTGTTAAAAATGAAAAAATGTTAATCAAAGATGTTTTTTCAGAATTTGAAAACAGAGGAGTATTTTTAGACAGATATACAAAAGATGAGATTCTTCAATTTTATGAAAAAATGAATATATTAGATAAAAAAAGTGATAGCGGAGAGGTTAAATATGTCAAACCAGTATTATAATTTTTTAAACAAAGAATTAGTGAAATATTTTAGAGAGTCTCACATTGAGTTTGGAGATAGGTATTTCTTAATATTGAATAATGATGAAGAATTAAATAAATTAAAGCAAGCAATCACATTCTCAAAAGAACAAAAGGCACATACATTTATCTCTAACGAATTTAATTTTGAAACAATTTTTTATAAATTAAAAGATACTAAGGTTATTTTTATATTTGCTAATGATGGAGTTACACATGATTTTTTAGTAACAATAAGAAATAAAATTTCATTACAAAAAAATGAATGGGCAAATTCTATAGCTGTCTTCATGATTAAAGAGGATTTAGATAGCATCACTGGAGGAGCCTTTGATTTATCAAAACAGGGTGCTCCTTTTAATAACTCATCATTAAGAAAAAATTTAACCAATATATTAGATAGTTCAACAAACAATTTGAGCACCCATGAATCTTCAATACTAAAATTTATAGTTTCAAAAAATTTTGAAGATGAATTAGTTAAATACACATTAATGGATTTTGAATCAGTATTCAGTATTATTGAGCAAGGTGAAATTCTAGATAATGACTATTTAAACCTAGGTATTTTCAAAGATAAGCAAATTGCCACTTATACAGACAAAGAAATTAAAAGAAGATTAGAAGAAAATAAAGACTTATTTGATATTGTTCAATCTATACATGATCGCGGTAATGTAAAAGACCAAATTGAAGATAAATTCGATGGTAAAATTGTTTCAAACTTGGTAAAACCTGACTGGCCAGAAACTGACTTTGAAACAGTTAAAAGAAGTAAAGAATCAATGGATAACTTAAAAAAGGTTAAATTAGACTTTTTAGAAGAAGATTTTCATAACCAATTTAAAAACATTGAAGTTTGGGATAGACCTTCGGGTAAAACAAAGTCTAAATTAAGAGAAAGAAATATTATAATATTTAAGAATGACTCTCAAGTTAATAATATTATTTTACCTTTCAGTAAAAACACTGATATTAATAGTAATTTTGTGATTAGTAGAGGTATAAAATTAATAAACCTTAATAAAAAAACAAACGCTAAGGTTTCATTCAAAAGTAAAGATAAAAGTAATTTATTAATTGACACCTCACAATTAAATACGGACAATGAATATTATTTCGAGTTCTCTTATCAACATAATAACAATAGCACATTAACTTACAAATTCAGAATTTTACTTGTCAATTTCACTTCTGATACAATAGAAAACATTAAAACTAAATATAAGTTAAAATATGATACACTTTCTAAAAATGTTGAAATAAGCTTAGATAATGTAGAGAATTTATTATCTTTTAATGAAACTGTTGGAGATTATCAAAAAGTTTTTGAAGTAGAGGAAGAATACTCTATGCAAAATAACAATAAATTTGATTTCTCCCCTCTAATTAATAAAGATGAAGACCAAATATTTATTTTCATCTTTATTAATAACATTAAATACAAAATTAAACTTAATGAACTGATTAATAAGCCAGTGCCAGTAACTAGTTCAAATTTAATTAGATATGTATATGAAAAACAAGAATCAATGAAAGTAATTGATAACCTTGCGATTCAAGGTACAAACGAATTCTACTTATACAATGATTTTAAAAAATCTATCCAAGTAGAAAAATCTATGATAAAAAATAAATTTACAAACGGTATAATAAAAGATGATGAATTTATAGGTGAAAGTCTTCTGTTAACATCAGAAGTTGAAGAAGCATATCATAATCTATGTAATTTACTATATACATTAGAAACTGTTCCTAGCCTAATGTATTACGACGAAAAAATTGCTGAAGCTAGTATCAAATATTGTATTGCAGTAGAAAGTGTCATCAATAATCTGTCAGATAATGAAAAAATAGTTGATAAAAAAATCCTGAACATTCATAAATTGGGGCTAGTAGAACAAGACAACAAAATTTATATGTCAGCATTACATCCTTTGTTAGTACGGTATGAATTAGAAAAAACTAAAAGATTTGATGATAATAAAATAAATGAAAAGATTTTCAAAAAATATAATCCTCTAGGTTTATTACCATATTTTGTTGATAGCGAATCTAATTTTTACTTTTCAAATTATACAGAGGAAAATGCTCGATGGATTACATACACACCATTTGAAAGTACTAATAAAATGAGTACTGATAAGGTAAGGTTCATTGTTAAATCAAGACTTCACGACTTCAAATCACATTTCAGTTATTTATTTAGCATCAATACTGAGTTTGCACTTAAATCAAGGTTCGTTGAAATAACTGATTATAAAGTAATTCTGCAAGGTACATTAGAATACTTGCTAGAAGAAATAAAAGATTTAAAATCCTTACATTTAATGAATCCAGTTGATATTTATCTAGATGAGATAAGCGATTTAGATAAACTTGATGGATTTTATAATTTAACTAATTATAATGAATTGTTTGAAATTTACGATGTTAAAATTCCAAGCAAAGTTAAGAAAAAATTTGAAGAGGATGATGTAATAGATGTTTTAAAATCGAAAATAAATCTTTTTATTGATAAAGAAAACACACGTTATCATATTACCTTTTATAATTTTAATCAACCTCCAAAATTCAGTTTTAATAACTTAAAAGAAATTAATGCTTCAGTTACTGACAAAGGTTTGTTATCTAGTATTAGTTATACAAAATTAGGTGATACTTATTTATCTGGGTTTGGTTTATCTGGAGTGGAAAACGAAAGTGAACTTATTGAAAGCGCATTATTATGGAATAGTTTTATTTCTAGTAATCAAAATCATCAATTAAATCCATATAAAAAAAATGAAGGTATTGTTAATAACATTATAAGCCTTGAAAATCAAAATTTAAGCAAAGTTTTTGAAAGTACTAACTGGGTAACCTTTTTAGACCCATCTGTAGATTTATCATATTTTAACAATGAAGATTATAATCTTTATGTTATTCATTATAATGATCAAACTTCATCTTTTAATTATGAATCAATTACAGTAACTAATGATACTCATCAATATAGCAACATATTAAAAGAATTCTTGAATAAAGTAAATATCGATTATACCCCTAATAATATCGAAAACATTATTAGATCCTTTAATATATTAAATGGTGAGTGGTTACTCAGCGTTATTGGAAATAGAAGTTCGAAAAATTCAAATAGAGACCACTCAGTACGTGAAAAATTAAGCATAATTTCTGCTTACAAACAGGTATTAGCAATACTCGATAACCAAAAGATAAAATGGATACCTGTATCTTTAGAAGAAATATTAAGAGTAAGTCGACAACAAGGTCTCGAGTCAAGTTCTGATATATTTTCAGCTAAAGAACTAAAATATCAGGGCTCAATATCCGATGATTTACTATTTATAGGCGTAGAATACAGTAAAGATAGAACCAAAATACATTTAATGCCTGTTGAAGTAAAAGTTGGAATCAATAATAGTAGTGTTATCGAAAAAGCTAAAAAACAAATTAATCATCTTTATACACTTATTGAAAAAGAGTTAATTATAACTTCTGATAAAGCATTAACTCAAAATTTTTATAGACAATTTTTCTTAAATCTATATTTTGGTAATGTTAAAAAGTTTATTGAAAACGGTGTGCTAAATGATGAAGAACTAATAAATATTTTTAATCATAGAGCTGAAATATTAAATAAAGAAATAGAATTTACATCTTCCTTAAACAATAGTTATGGTAATGGTATCGCAATCTTCTTTACTGAAAGTAATACCTATCGTAAATTAGTAAAAGATGATGATCAGAATGTTTTAGAAGCTCATTTCACAGAATTCGATGCATATGAAGACGCTGAAAAAAACTATGAAAATGTAAAAAAAGAAATACATGAGAATAAAAAAGGTATAGATATCACAAAAATCCTCTCAAATATTGGTGATAAAACAAACACTGATAGTGAAATTGGAGAGACAAATACTATTATTGAAAAAGAAAATATTGAATACATTAAATCTAATGATGCTACATTACAAAAATTAGACATAGAACCAATAAATAATGATAATAAGGGATTGAACTTAGAAGACTCTCGTGTACTCTTAGGAAATATTAAAGGTAGTACAGAACAATTATTTTGGGAATACGGGCATTCTAAATTACCAAACAGGCATTTATTGATTAGTGGTAAATCTGGACAAGGTAAAACCTACTTCATGCAATGTTTAATATATGAAATGTCTAAAAATAAGCTAGATAGCTTAATTGTTGACTATACTGATGGTTTCTTAGAAAATCATTTAGAAAAGGATTTTCTAGATAGATTAGGCGATAAAGTGGAAACAAAGTTTATTTTCAAAGATAAACTTCCAATTAACCCATTCAGAAAAAACGAAATTGATTTGGGAGGAACTTTAGTTTCAGAAGAAAATGATGACATTGCAGATAGAGTTGTTCAAATTATAGATTTTGTTTTCAAACTAGGCATTCAGCAAAGTAGTTTATTAAAAGAATCTATAAAAAATGGTTTAGACATCTATGGAGAAAGTTTCACATTTACAAAATTAAAACATCGTCTACTAGATGAAGATAACTCGAATGCAACTAGCCTTGTGGGACGTATAAGTAAATTACTAGATAAAGATCCCTTTGTTTATAATGACAATGTTTTTTCTTGGAAAAAAGTATTCAACAATCAAGGTAATGTTAACATCATGCAATTAAAAGGGTTTGTACCTGATATTCAGAAAATCATAACAGAATTCTTATTATGGGATTTATATAATTATTCTGAAAGACAAGGGGACAAAAATTCACCGATACCAGTACTATTAGATGAAATGCAAAACTTAAATCACAAAGAAAGCTCCCCTACAACAAAGATTTTAAAAGAAGGGAGAAAATTTGGATGGTCTTCTTGGTTAGCTACCCAATCAATTAGTTCGATAAAAAATAGTGGTGGTGATATCTCAGCATTATTTAATGCAGCACAGCAAATACATTTTGCGCCACCTGAAGACCAAATACCTTTTATTAGCAAAAACATTTCAACTAACAACGATGAACGTAGACGTATAGAACAAGAATTATCTTCATTAAATAAGGGAGAATGCATTGTGAATGGCTACGCAAATCTAAATGGTGAATTAAAAAAAGTAATAGAGACAATTGAAGTTACACCATTAGAATATAGAAAATAAATGACATATATGAACGATAAGAGTATTTATTAATACTCTTATCGTTTTTTAATAATTAGATTCTGTATTATTTCTTCCAGTACGTATAACGAATGCTTTAACTAGTTCAGCTATTCGCGGGTTTTATCTTTTTCTTTCTTTAGTCAATGAAGCAGACTATCTTGTTAAAGTTATATCATGAGCAATACTTATTATAAAATGTGATTATCTGAAAGCACTAGGAAATTTAATTATTTTTAAACTTTTTATATTAATTGCCTGTAACACATATTTTGTAAAGTTAAAATATTAATTGATTTTCAGACGTTTAATAGAATTACTATCAAAATTGAATGATTTCAAAAACCGCATCACTTATAATACGCTTCACAAAAACATAACAGCAATTCTCATAAACCTCATACGTTCCGATACGTTCAAAATCCCTTTATGAAGCGGCTGAAAAAACCGCATCATTTATGATACGCTTCTGCGTATCGGTTAATGATGCGGTTTTTAATTATATAATT
>ERZ1023497.259-NODE-259-length-18289-cov-9.986947_pt1 | contig 18289 bp, 25 predicted proteins | sample MGYA00380543_ERZ1023497 | MGnify/ENA primary metagenome ERZ1023497 (study PRJEB33173, sample SAMEA4830384) | metagenome | study: EMG produced TPA metagenomics assembly of the PRJEB25223 data set... | reverse complement strand
TAATCTGGCGTGATGGAAAGCTGGTGGAGTAGATGAATTTAATCAAACCATGTCCGTTTTGCGGTGGTCGAGCAGATATGAGATACAGTGTTGATAAAGCTCTTATTGAGTGCACAAATACAAAGTGTAAAATACAACCATCTACTTGGTTAGGAGTAGAAACTGACAGTGTGAGTAAATTAGTTAAGATATGGAATACTAGAAATTATGAAGAGGAGTGATGGCGAGTGAGTGAATATGAATTAAATATGAGAAAATACACTATTGATGAGCAACCGAGAATGTGGACTGATGCAGAATATAGAGAAGCGTTTCAGTCACTATATTTCGAATATCACAAAATTAAATCAGAACGTGACCAATACAAAGCAGAACGCGACACACTAATCGACGACCTAACTTGGTATAAAGCGAAGGTTGAACGATTGGAACACGAAAACAAACGCCTAACACGCCTTACGCACAAACTAACTAACCACCGCATAATGTGGGATAACTTAAAAGATTGGCGTAGGGATATGTTAGAGATTGACAAGAATGATACGCAACTTATTAGTTTGGGATTGGTTATGGACGAGTTGGAGAAACGACATTTGTATAAGGGGGACAAACAAAATGATTAATATTTATAAAAATGAAAATGATGAATTAGAATGCCATGTTCAATATATGGATAACGACTTTAAGTTTCAAGCAATCAAAACGGAAATGGGTGCAATGTTTCAAGGTAGTAATAAACCAGAGTATTTGGAATTTGAAAACGATGATTTGGGTTATGAAGTGTTAGATAAGGCGCAAGATATAATGTTTGAGATTTTAAGTATTAGCAATTGGAGGGACGGTATAAATGACTAACACAATTACAGTAGATCAATTAAAAGAATTATTACAAATACAAAAGGACTTTGACAGTAGAATACCGACACTCAATTTACAGGATAGCAAAGTAGCATATGTAGTTGAGTTCTTTGAATGGTTTAACACATTAGAAACGTTCAAGAATTGGAAGAAGAATCCAGGTAAGCCATTAGATGTACAGTTAGACGAATTGGCAGATATGTTGGCGTTTGGTTTGAGTATTGCTAATCAAATGGATGTAAAAGAATATGAAATTGAAATTTTTGTAAATGACTTTAAGAAATTTCCATTTAAAGGAGTTATTAATTTGAACGATAATAAATTTTTTACTTCTTTACTCGAACAATTACATGATTATGTGAAAGAGAAAGCTTCGTTCGCAGATTATATTTCTCTCCCATTGATGGCAGCAGGAAACCACTACACAATCGACCAACTCATCATAGCATACAAAAAGAAAATGGAGCGTAATCATGCAAGGCAAGATGGAACAGCAGACACAGACAAAGGATACGTGTAATAAAGACATACTACAAAAAGTTAAGGAAGTGTTACAGCGTGACTGATTATTTAATAAGACACATAACCGACTCAACTAACCACACTTTCATAGAAGTCATTAAGCCACGTGAGAATGAGCGGTATGAGGTTGTGAGTGCAGAGAGTAAGGAAGAGGCTATTAAAATTATGGAGGTCAAATATAATGAAAATAATTAAACGTATACTATACATTATCTCGCTACTCACTGTGTACGAACTAAGCAAATACGTTACAAACGAAATCATCATACGCTTAACAGCCAACGATGATATAGATGGACCATGTGATTACGAGGTGACTAAGTAATGTGGATAATTATATCGGTAATATTAGCTGTCATAGCTATTGTGACATTGCTTATCAATTCTAAGAAGAATAATGAGATAGACGCACTTGAATATGAGGTGGCATACTTACTAGATATTATATTTGATAATAACGGCGATGTTGTGTTTCGGTCAGGCGAGATTAAAGATGAATGGGATAAACGTATTAAATAACTGGGAGGTAGTATATGAATCTAGGTAAGGAAGATTTGCCAAAGCTTGAGCAACTGTGGGTTAAGTATGACGAAATGAAAGGGCAATTAGCTTATAGAAGATATGAAGTATTATACCAACCACAAGATACTAATATAGGTGGCGGTAAGTCTAACATAGTAAGCAGTCCGGTAGAGAGTGAGATTATCAAGCTACACAAGGATAAGACCTATCGTAACCTAAGCGAATCTATTACAGCTATAGAAGATGTGTACCGTAACGCTACACCAGAACAGAAGGCAGTGATTGATTACAGATACTGGGATAAAGACGAGTTGGTTTATGAGTGGGAGGATATTGCCCATGAGTTAACTAAACAACGCAGCGACGACAAGATAATAAGCCGGTATGCAGTTATCCGTATACGCAATAAGGTAATGCAGGAAACGGCTAAGCGTATTGGCTGGATTAACTTTTAAACCGCACTTTCCGTTTTGTAGATGTGCGCTCTGTCAATAGGTTATATTGGTATCATAAGGTACTTGTAAATAACAATCGTTCCAATGACCTTATTAAAAATACTTTTACTATATTATATCGAGAACATACATTAACTTGTGTGTTCTCTTTTTATATTGTTCTCACAACATAAGCTCAATTAACATTTACTTATTTAACTTATATGAATGTGATTAACAATATTAAATCTAATCAACAAACTTAAAAGGTTTAATCAGTTTAAGAGATTGATCTAAACAAACAATTATATATTAAGTTGATTAGAAACTTTAAGTTAAGACAAAGAGAATTGATTTTGTTTTTCGACAAATAATATTTATATTTCTTTTTGTCTTTTCTTTTTTTATTTAACAAACTAAATTAATTATTTTAATTGTAAATATTAAATGAAAGAAGTTGATTCATTTGTCTTTCATCGAACCAAAGATTCGTTTAGGTAATAAGACGATGACTCAAGACCAATTGCTAGAGCAACGCAAACGGAACAGTAAGAGGTACAATGCAAGCGTTCGTTATGGTAAGGATAGCAAGTATACATCGTTCTACCAATCGTCTGTATGGCGCTCTAAACGTAAGAGAGTGCTATTGCGTGATAAGTATCTGTGCCAAGAGTGTTTGAAGCAAGGTATTGTGAATGATAAAAGTCTTATGGTCCATCATATCGTTGAATTAAAAGATGATTGGAAACGAAGATTAGATATGAATAATCTAGTTACAGTGTGTACGGCGTGTCACAACCGGATAGAACATGCGCCTAGACGTTAGCCGGAAGTATGAGTATAGAAAAAGGGGAGGGTCGTTTTGACCGCCACTTAAATAATATTTTTAATTAATCGCTCGATACTTCTTTGTGACCAAATTCCCAAAACTATAAAACGTAATAATGCCTATTTGGGCAATTGGAGGTGTGAAAATGGCAAGACCAAGAAAGTTAAACGCTACTAAAAAAGGTCATCGTACCAAAGAAGAATTGGAACAATCAGAATTACGAGAAAATAGCCTAGAACAATTTAATAAAATAGATGTAAACAACATTCCAGATGATTTACCAGAAGATGGTAAAAAGGAATGGTTACGAGTTGTTCCTTTATTAGAACAATTGCCTATTGCAGAACTTGATTATGATCGTGTGAAGCGTTATTGCCAAGTTGTTGCTATGACTGATGAAGCATACAGGCATATTATGCAACATGGGAGTATAAATGAAGATGGTACGAAACGCACACCACAATATTTTAACTATATGGACGGTTTGAAAGAGTTAAAAACGTTGTGCGGGTCGTTAGGAATGACAATTGATTCGCGTATGAAGTTAGTTGTACCTAGTGAAAACCAAACGCGCAAGTCTGTATACGATGAATTTGGTGTTGATGACGATGACTAGCGTAAAAATTGCAAAAGAATATGAACAATTACTAGACGTTCCGGACGAATACAAAGATGACGCTTATAAATATTGTGTCATGGTATTATCTGGAACATTTATTACATGCAAAGATACCAAACTAGCATGTGTAAGACACTTAAATGATTTAAAACGTATTGAGAATGAAGATTTTCCTTACGTGTATAAACCTAAGCGTGCTAAGAAAGTTATCAAATTCATGGAATCACTGCCAGATACTAAAGGTAAGTTTCACAAATTAGCACTATTCCAAAAATTCATGGTGTCTATGGTACGCGGTTGGTTTACAGATGATGATTATTTAAGATTTAAGAAAGCGTTCATCTCAATGTCGCGTAAGGGAGGAAAATCACTTTTGGTGAGTGGTCTTGTCCTTTACTCATTCTTATTTGATAGTGAACCTAAAGAAGGTAGGCAATGTTTTACTGCTGCAAACGACAAGAAACAAGCTAGTATTGTGTTCAACATGGTAGCTAAACAACTTATGTATTTTGTATCACAAGTACCAGAGCTAAAAAAAGATGTGAAAAAGGTACGTGAACTATTACAAAACTTAAAAGATGGTTCATATGTAATGCCCCTCTCTCGTGATACTGGTGCAGTCGATGGGTTCGAACCGTTTTTAGCAGTTATTGATGAGTACCACGCAGCTAAAACGAATGAAATGGTTGAACTTATTCAGTCTGGTCAAGGTAACTTGGCCCAATCATTAATATTCATCATTTCTACAGCAGGATTTAACTTAAATGCACCGATGTATACAGATGAATGGCCATATGCTAAAGAAATATTGGATGGAAGTTATGTAGATCATGAGTATTTTGCTATTATCTTTGAACAAGATAACGAAGAAGAATGGCAAGATAAACAGATGTGGGCTAAGTCTAATCCACTAATCAATGAGTCAGATGAATTGAAGGAACAAATAGAAACATTTTTACAAAAACGTGTTGATGAAGCGGTACAAAAAGGGACAATGTTTAAAGTTTTGGTTAAGAACTTTAACTATTGGATGCAAGCAAGCGAAGAAAGTTACTTAAATTTTGAAGATTGGAAGAAAAATGAATGCAATTTCGATATAAAAGGGACTAAAACATATATCGGTCTTGATTTATCTCGTGCAGATGATTTAACTGCAGTGTCTTTTATACATTTAGACGAGCCAAATAAGCAATATTATGTTACTAGTCACTCGTTTGTATCAACTAAAGGTGGATTACAAGCGAAAATTGAACGTGACTTAATTGATTACAGGCAAATTGAACAACAGGGTTATTGTACAATTACAGATTTACAAAGTGGAATCATTAATCCATTACAAGTATTAGACTATATAGAAAACTATGTAAGAAAATATAATTTAGATGTTCAAGCCATTTGTTACGACCCTTATGCTATACACAGTTATCTACCTGAAATTGAAAAACGTAATTGGCGTTATGATCTCATTGAGATTAGACAAGGGCAACAAACGTTATCTAATCCTAATATTGATTTTAGATTCAAAGTAATTAATGGAGAAATTAAACATCACAAAAACCCTTTATTAGATATTGCGATTAAAAACGCAGTTGCTAAGAATGTGAATGATGCAGTGATGATAGAAAAGAAAATGAACCGTGAAAAGATTGACCCACTCATGGCTACAATATTCGCTTATGTAATAGCTAGTGAACATGTATGGGAGAAAAAACGAGCATTACCTATGTTCATTTAAGGGGGTGTATGCGTGAAGTTAACCAAAGATATATTAGTTATCCTATTTGCACTTATAGGCGTTGTATCAATCGGTTATGGGGCTTATTTAGCATGGGAGCCTTTAGGTTTTATTATCGGTGGTCTATTAGTAACAAGTTTAGCGTTAACAATTGACCAACCTTTCCAGAAGGGAGGTGGAAATAGATAATGGGAGTATTTAATTTTAAAGGTTTTAAGCGTAGTAATGATATAACTGTGGATAAATCGACATTAAGAATGCTAACTGAAACGGGTGGCATGGCTGGTATTACATGGTCGGGTATATCTTCACTTAAGAACAGTGATATTTTCACTGCTATAGATATTATTTCTAAAGATATAGCCAGTACAACGATTAAATTTAATGATAAAGATAGTTATTTAGATGCAGACAAGAAGATTTTAAAACTGTTAAACAAAAGACCTAATGCGCATTTAGATGCATGGCATTTTAAGTACATTCTTGTGGCCAATATGTTGTTAAACGGTAATTCCTATGTAGAAATTGTCCGTGATGAAAACGGGGACCCCGTTGAGCTGTACCACATGCAAAATAGTGCAGTATCTATTCAACAACAAGACGACCAAATTAAATATCATTACATTGATGAATTAGATGGCCACGTTCAATTTGATACTGAAGATGTACTTCATTTCAGAATGTTTAGTTTAGATGGATTTAATGGTTACAGCCCTCTATTCTCGTTAGCTAATGAGATCGGCATTTCAATGGGTAGTAAACGTTTCTTAGATGACTTCTTTAAAAATGGTGGTACATCTACTGCAGTATTAAAGTATGAAGATGGTCGCTATTCTGATGAAGAATTAGGATTAATCAAACAAAACTTCGAAAACAGTCAGCTCAAGAACAACAATGGTTTAGTAATGCTTGATGACACAATGGACTTTAAACGTTTAGAAGTACCTACAGAAGTACTGAATTTCTTGAATAGTTATAAATTTAGTACACAACAGGTAGCTAAAGCGTTTGGATTGCCAATGAGTAAATTGGGCATCGAAACAGTTAATACATCACTTAAAGATTCTGGTATTGAGTATTACAGAAATACCTTATATCCAATATTTTCAATGATGAATGCAGAAATAGAAGAAAAACTATTTGTGCAAGCACCTTATGAAGTCACGCTTGATTATGATGTGTCACGTTTAATCGACAGTGATCCACAGATTAAGTTGGAACGTGTTACGCAATTGTTCCAAAAGAAAATCATTACTCTAAACGAAGCACGTGCAGAGTTTGGCAAAGACCCAGTTAAAGGTGGTGATGAACCGTTAGCTGACTTGAATACGATTTTACTCAAAGATTTACAAGCGTATCAAAATAGTAAGGTTCAGAAGAACATTGATTCCCTACAAAAAGGTGGTGAACCTAGTGGCGAACAGTCAAATTGATACAGGACAACAAGAAATGGTTGTTGAAGGATATGCAATTATATTTGATACATTGAGTGACGACTTAGGAGGGTTTAGAGAAATTATAAATCCGAATGCACTAAGCGAAGTAGATATATCGGATGTTAAGTGCTTAATCAATCATGATTTCAATCAAGTTGTAGGACGTACACAAGCTAACACATTAGAACTTTCAATAGACAGTAAAGGGTTATACTTCAAATGTTACTTACCTAACACATCATACGCTAAAGATATATATGAAAATATCAAAGCGGGCAATGTGAACCAGTGTAGTTTCTTTTTTACATTACCACCCAATGATGATACTGCAAGAACATGGTCAAAAGTAGATGGCGAATATGTACAAACTATCAATAAAATTGATGAACTGATTGAAGTGAGTATTGTAACAATACCTGCATATCAAGAAACAAGTGTTGCAGTTGGTCAACGAGCCAAAGGCTTAGACAAATTTAAACAACTGGAAAAAATAAAAATTGAGCTTGAATTAGAAAGCTTACGTATTGATGCGTAGGCTATTTTTTATGCCAATTTTTAACAAATTAAAAGGAGGATTTACGCATGCCAACTTTACAAGAGCAAGCCAAAACAATCAATGATTTGATTGATAAGGCAAAAACTGCCGCTGATAAAGGCGATATTGAAACAGCACGAAAACTGCAAGAAGAAATTCAAACTGCAAAGGATGCTTACAACTCTGAAAAAGAAGTTGTAGACGCTATCTCTGCAGAAGAAAAAGTAGGTGGTGATTCTGAACCTGCTACTTCCAAAGAAAGTGAAACAGAAGAAAAGAATGATAAACCTGATGCAGAAAAAGATTTGAAGAAACCTGCACCAGAAAAAGAAGAATCAACTAAAGAAGAAGAACCTAAAGCAGATGAGAAAGAGCAACCGGAAGAAAAACCGGAAGCGCCGGTTGAAGAAAAAACACCGGAAGAATTAGAAGAAGAAAAGAAAAAGAAACTAGGGGGCAAACGTTCTATGGCGAGAAAAATTTTAGGAAACCAAGACAATAAATTTTCAGAGGAAACACAGGCATTTTTGGATTATGTTAAAACAAAAGGTGCTCAACGTGACAACGTTACATCTGTAGAAGCACAACCAATTATTCCGGAGGATATTAAATATCAACCAGAAGAATTACCGGAAACATTCGTTGACTTGAAAAAATTTGTTAACGTACAACCAGTAACAACTGCGTCTGGATCACATCCAATTTTAAATCCAGCACAAGAAACAATGGTAAGTGTGGAAGAATTAGCTAAGAACCCAGAGCTTGCTTCTCCTAAATTCACTGACATTGATTACAAAGTAAAAACTTATCGTGGTCAAATTCCAGTGTCACAAGAAGCACTTGATGATTCAGAAGCTAACTTAGCAAACATTATCGCTAGAAATAACGCACGACAAGCAGTAAACACTACTAACAAATACATTGCGGATGTAATGAAAACATTTGCACCGGTTGACACTGCAAACTTAGATGATATTAAACAAATTATCAACGTAGAAATTGACCCAGCTTACAACCTTTCACTAGTTGTATCTCAATCGTTCTATCAAGCGTTAGACACATTAAAAGATAAAAACGGTCAATACCTATTGAAACAAGACATCACAAGCCCAACAGGTACAGTATTATTTGGTCGTCCAGTATTCATTATTAAAGATGAACTATTTGGTGTTAAAGGTGATAAGAAAGCATTTATCGGTGATTTAAACTATGCAGTATTCTTTGCAGACCGTAAACAAGCATCTGTTAAATGGGTAGAAAATGAAATCTATGGTCAAATCTTAGCAGCTTACATGCGTTTCGACGTTAAAAAAGGTGTAGAAGAAGCGGGTCGTTTCATTACTTACACTGGTACTGCTGGCGACTTAGGTACAGGTTCAGAACCAACAGCATAATAGGAGGGATATAGATGGCTAAATACAAAGTTGTTAAACCTTATAAAGATTTAGAGTTAGACAAAAAATTAAAGAAAAATGACGAGGTAGAAATGACTGTCAAACGTGCTGATGAAGTTGAAAGTACTTTAAAAGCAAATGGGTTTGAAGGTCCTTTTTTAGAACGTACAGATAAAAAGTAGGTGATACGTGTGTATGAGCTTACATTAGAAAACATTAAAAACAGAATACGAATTGATGTAGATTATGACGATGACGAAATCGAATACCTGTTATTACCTTCTGCTAAAAAAGAAATAAAGGGGGCTGTTACTTCCGACGAGGATTTTTATAATTCTAGTGAAGAAGTAAAAGCCCTTTTTAATTTAGCTGTGCTTAATACTATTGGTCATAACTATGAAAATCGTTCTACAACTACACAGTTTGAAAGAGTTGAGATTGCACGATCATCCCTAGCTCATATTCAAGCGTTAAGGGGTGAGTATGCAAAATGGAAATCGGCAAACTCAAGCACAGAATAAAAATTTATTCGGTTGAAAATATGATAAATGATGAAGGTGGGTACGAAGAAACGCCTACTACTATCGCTAATCCGTTTTGTGAAGTGTCAAAAACGACGATTAAAGAGTTTAGAAACGAGGACCTAGACACAAGACGTGAAACGATAGTTTTCATCATTCGTTATCGACAACAAGCAGATATACATTCGGGGTTATTTGTGGATTTTAAAGGTAAGCAATACAAAATTGTAGCTATTGAAACGGACTTTCAAGACATGGAACGCCAACAGTTGAAATGTGAGGTGGTTGAATGACGAAGCGTAGAGATTCAGACAAAGATATATCAGAAAAACTTAACAAGTTGATATGGCGAAGCGAGAAACAAGCTAAAAAAGCTGTTACTAACGCATCAAGAACTTATGAGGGAATCTTGAAAATGAATACGCCAGTATCTAACAAACAGACACATAGTGATCATGCTAGGGATGTTACCAAAATATCTAACTTCCAAAGGGATGAAACCTATCCTAAAAAAGAAGTTGGTTATCAAATGGGTAAATCACGTAAAGAATCCGGTTGGTATATCCACTTTCCAGATGTTGGTACAAAAGTTAGAGGTACAGTCGGTCAACCACCACAACACTTTTTACGCAAATCTCACGAACAAGCAAAAGGGCCAATACTAGCCATTTACCGACAAGCTATGGAAAAGGTATTCGACGTTGACTAGGCACCCTATTGTACGTATGTGGGACGTATTGCGTAAAGATGAACAGTTGATAACCATGATGAATGAAGTCCGTAAAACAAGCGCTAAACAGCCTTTAATATACACATTTGAAATACCCGAATCCTATCAAAAAACAGAAGAAGCACCATTCATGCGCTTAACAGAAATCATAAATGGCAATGCATTAGAAAACGATGGTGGCAGTGGTCATTATCGTTATTTATTTGCCGTTGAAACATTTGGTAAATCAATCAATTCTGTTCATTCAATCAATGAACGTGTGGTTGAAATTATCGAGAGTATCAACGGTATTTGTTTTGAAAGAGAACTTAGCAAAGATGAAGATTTCAATCTTTATAACCAAATGTTGAGTTTTAACATCATTTTAACTAAAAAGGAGAAATAAACTATGGCAGATAAAAAAGTAGCAATTACATGTGAAGGTTTTAAGATTCGTAAACAAGATGGTAATGGATTTACAGCAGGAGAGTTAAAAGACGTTCCTGGATTACAAGAAATCGAATTAGAATTAGAACAAGGTAACGAACCAGTCTACGCTGACGGTGTTAAAAAATTATCTCTATTCAGTGGTATTACTGGTGCAACATTAACAGCTAACTTAATGGAACTTACTAAAGAAGAACGTAACGAAATTTTAGGTGTTAAAAACGAAAAAGGTATTGAAAAATACACATCTGATATGGTCCCACCATATGTGTCTGCAACTTGGAAATATCGTTGTAATGATGGTTCTTTCATCTACTACGGTTTAACACGTGGTAACTTCAACATTCCTGGTACAAGTGCATCTACTATGGAAGATTCACCAGAACAACAAGACCAAATCGAAATGGAAGGTTCATTCATGCAACGTGAAGAAGATAAACTTGTGTTTGCTCGTATTCACAGTGCAGACCCAGAGTTTAGCGAAGAAGAATTTTACAAAGCGATTCATGGTGAAGTGACGACTACACCAACTGAACCTACCGAAGAACCAACAGCATAAATTGATTTAAGGCGACTTTAACCGGTCGCCTATTTTTGTATACAAAAATAACTTATAAGGAGCTTATATATGGCTAAAGTAACGTTAAAAATTGATGGTAAAAACAAAATATTCTCTAAAGACAAATTAAATTTAGGTGCAATGAAAGCACAAGCAGAATTTGAGAAAGAATTACAAGCAGGCTTTGGTGTGGTAGGCGAAATACAAAACTTATACCGAAAACACCGAAGTATTTTAAACAAGATTGAAAAAGTTGAAGAAAAATTAGGCGAAGCTGAAACAGACGAAGAACAAGAAAAGTATTTCCAAGAGCTAGATGATCTTGAGCAAACTGATGAGTACAAAGAATTCTTGAAAAAATCAGAGGAATTAGACGAAAGAGCAAAAGAAGAAGAATCAGAAGATACATTTGAAATGTACGACGAATTTGCAGGTTTACTTGTGAAGGTGTTCGACAACCAATTTACGATTGACGAAGTATTTGACGGTTTGGAAGTTGAGAACTCTCTCGCTGACACTTATAGCAAAATCTTTGCTAACAACGATACGGGAAAGCAAACAAAAAAAGCGACTACAACGAAGGCAAAACAGCCGGCGAAGTCGTAGAAGATATATACGAAATTTACCGTCATTTTATCGAGGATGCACAGTATAAGCCACATGAAGTGGACCAGATTGTTATGGAAGATTTCAATAAGATATTTGCGACTAAGAAACGTAAGAAGAAAGCATCTAAAGTTGCTAAATCTGGTGCGTTAAGTCCTGAAGAAATGATGGCAATGCTATAAAACGGGAGGTGAGAGAATGGCAGATTTTAATTTGAGTGCAGAGGTGTCGATGGATGTTGACCCACTGAAAGCATCCAAAACCACAATTGAACGTAACCTTAAAGCTATAAACAAATCTTTGCGCAACCAACGTAAAGAAATGAAGCAGAATGAAGTTAGCGCAGAATCTTTAGCACAACAAGAAACTGATTTAGGTCGCGCAATCAAGTTACAAGAGGGGTTATTGGCTCAACGTAATAATACCCTAAACGAAATGCAACGACAAATGAAACAAAGTAACAATGTGACTGACGAACAAAAAATAAAGTTACAGAATGCGAGTCGTGCAGTACAACAAGCAGAAAACCAATTAAATGGTTATGAAAATGAATTAAAGCAAACTCAAGCACAACAAAAACTATTAGGTCGCTCTACTGATCAAGTTAAAAATAGTTTGGGGCAATTACGTAATGAGGCTAAACTTACTGAAATGCGTTTTAAGCAATCAGAAAAAAGTGTACAGGGTTATAAAAGTCGTTTAGCAGAATTAAGTCACACTATGCAAAAACAAAAGGCACATACAGATTTGTTGAAAGGCAATCTAAGAGAATTAGAACGAGCACAACAAGGCAATAGTAGAGAAGCAATTGGATTGAGAAATGACTTAATTAAGGAAGCAATTGCCTTTCAAATATTACAAGGTCGTATTGATGAAACTACGGACGAATTAAAAGAGTATCAAAGACAACAAAGGCTTATGGGTACTGCTACTAATGCATGGGTTGGCGCTCGTGGAGAAATGGACCGTATCGCTACTACACTACGTAGTTTAGGAGAATTAACACAAGGTGTTGTTGGTGGTGTAATGACTACACACTTCTCTGCTCTTGTACCTATATTAGGTTCAGTAGTTAGTTTAGGTGCTGGTTTAGGAGGCATGTTGACTGCAGCAGCTGGTGGCGCTATCGGTATGGGTGGCGCATTCGGGATTGCTGGTGTAGCAGTTAAAGCATTTGCAGGTCAAGCGACATATGCACTTAAAATGTTAGAAGATGGCCAACTACGAGTGACTAAAGAAGTTTCTGCATATCAAACAGCTTTAAGTGGCCTTAAATCATCATGGGAAGGTTTAATTGCACAAAATCAATCGGCAATATTCAATACGATGACAAATGGTATTAATACTGCTAGGCATGCTTTAACTACACTAAATCCTTTCTTAACTAAAACAGCTAGTCAAATAGAAACAGCTAGTGGAAAAATGTTGAATTGGGCTAAAACTTCAGGCAATGCTAAACGCGCATTTGATATTTTGAATACACAAGGTCCTAAGATATTCCAAAACTTGCTTAATGCAACACAAAGTTTTGTGAATGGATCTACAGCAATGTTCAATAAGTTGAGTCCACTTTATAGTTGGGCTTCTCAAGGATTTGCTAATATGGCTAAAAGTTTTGACAATTGGGCTAATTCAGTGCAAGGAACTAAAGCGATAAACGGTTTTGTAGAATACACAAAAGTCAACCTACCTATTGTGGGCAGTATATTTGGAAATATATTTAGTGGCATTATAAGTCTATTCCAAGCGTTTAGCGGTCATTCTCACAATGTACTACTAGGTATACAAGGTGTAACAAAAGGTTTTGCTGAATGGTCTGCAGGATTGAAAAAGTCTGATGGTTTCCGACAATTTGTGCAATATTTAGAAACGAATGGTCCTAAAGTATGGTCATTAATTAAAAATATTACCGGCACATTATGGGGATTAGCTAAAGGAATGGCGCCAGTTGGTGCTGCAGTATTAAGCATAAGTGCTGCTTTCTTCAAATGGACTGCCACAATGACGAACGCACATCCTATGATAGGAAAGATATTAGGGCTACTAACTGCATTCGGTGGTGTAGCACTTCTAGCTGCAAAACCAATATTATTACTTAGAGGTGCTTTGCTAGGTGCAACAGGTGCAACGAAACTGTTTGGTAATGCTGGCGCAATCGCAGCAATAAAAACGAAATTAGTTACCGTAGCAACGAAAACATGGACTCTCGTATCGAAAGCTGCAGCATTAGCAACAAGAGGGCTAGGTTTAGCTATAAGATTCATGACTGGTCCTATTGGTTGGGTTATTACAGCTATTGGTTTATTAGTTGCTGGCATAATACATCTTTGGAAAACAAACGCAACATTTAGAAATGTAGTAATAACTGCATGGAATGCTATTAAAAATACAGCTATATCAGTTTTTGGCTTCCTTAAACCTTATATTATAGGTATATGGAACGGAATCAAAACGGCATCTATTTGGGTGTGGAACGCATTAAAAACAGCTGCTGTTGCAACTTGGAATGGCATTAAATTTGCTGTTCAAAACCCAATAAAAGCACTGAAAATAGTTTTATCTGCAATTTGGAATGGTATTAAAACTGCAGCCCTTTGGATTTGGAACGCATTAAAAACAGGCGTTGTAAACATAGTTAAAGCGTTGGTTGCTGGTGTTAAATGGTATATTAACACAGTTAGAACAGTAGTATCTACAGTATTTAATGCTGCTAAAACAATCGCTATTAGAATATGGACTTCAATTAAGAACACAGTTGTTAATTTAGCCAAAGGTCTATGGAATGGTGTGAAAACAGCATTTAATTGGCTTAAAAATGGAGTTATAACAATATTTAATACTGTTAAGAATTTTGCTATTAAAGTATGGACCACAATAAAAAATGTAGTTGTTAGCCGTGCAAAAACACTTTGGACGGGTGTTAAAGCTGCGTTTAACTGGTTGAAAAATAGCGTTGTTTCAATATTTAATGCAGTCAAAAACTTTGCAATCAAAGTGTGGACTACGATTAAGAACACTGTAATAGCTAGGGCTAAATCATTGTGGAATGGCGTTAAGAATGCATTCACATGGCTTAAAAATAGTGTAGTATCAATCTTTAACAAAGTGAAGAACTTTGCTATTAGCGTTTGGACAACAATTAGAAATAGAGTCGTAAGTTTTGCTAAGTCACTATGGAATGGTGTTAGAAATAATTTTAACTCTTTAAAAAATAGTGTTACCTCCATTTTCAATAAAGTTAAAGGATTTGCCATAAGCGTTTGGAACACGATTAAAAATAAAGTCGTATCTTTTGCTAAAAGTTTATGGACTGGAGTCAAAAATACTTTTAACGATCTAAAAAGCGGAGTCTCAAACATATTCAAAAAAGTTAAAAACGGCATCATAGACAAGTGGGAAACGATTAAGAGTAAAGTTACTGGCATTGCTTCTAGTTTGTGGGATTCAGTCAAAGGTACTTTCAATAAAATGAAAGACGGCCTTAGTAATATTATTGGTAAAATTAAAGGTTTCATTAATGGAATGGTAGATTCAGTTAAAAAAGGACTCAACAAACTTATCGACGGTGTAAACTGGGTCGGCGATAAATTAGGTATGGATAAACTACCTAAAATTAAACTTCACACCGGTACTGAACATACAAACACGACTACTAATGTAGTTAAGAACGGCAAGATAGCACGTGATACTTTCGCTACTGTCGGAGATAGAGGTCGTGGTAATGGTCCAGGTGGTTTCAGACACGAAGCTATTAAATATCCTAATGGAAAAATGGCTTTAACACCTAATAAAGATACAACTACATTCCTTCCACAGGGATCTACTGTATACAACGGTGCACAAACACATGCAATGTTAAGCAACAGTAATCCAGCATTTTCAAGAGGTACATTGCCTAGATTTAATGGCGGTACTTTAGGTAAGAAAAAACCTAAGAAACAGAAAAAAGGCGACAACATATTTGGTGACGCTTGGGATAAAACTAAAGACGGTGCAAAAGTCGTTTCCGGTAAAGTAGTTGATGGTGGTAAGGCAGTCGTTAATAAAACGCTTGAAACTGCAGCCAAAGGTAAAAAATGGATGGCAGATAAGATTGGCGATGTTATGGACTGGATAGAAAAACCAGGTAAACTACTTAACAAAGTCCTTGAAGGTGTAGGACTTGATTTAGACGGTTTCGGTATATCTAAAGCTGCTAGCTTGCCATACGATATGATGAAAGGTATGTTTGGCAAACTTAAAAAAGCTGCTACCGATACATTAAAATCTTGGATGGAAGAACAAGGCGGCGATGGCGGTTACATCGACCTTTCTAAAGGAATTAACTTCCCATTCAGTCCAAACGGTAGAGCGCCAGGTTATCCTTTCGCTGGTCCACATATGGGTGTAGACCTTAACTATATATATGACAAACTTTACAGTGTTTTAAACGGTAAAGCCACAGCTCGTAAAGGGTGGAACGGTGGCTTTGGTAATATGGTTGATATTGTTAAAGGTAACTTAAAAGTTATTTACGGTCACATGAGTAAACATGCATTTGGTGGAAGTAAAAATGTTAAACCGGGTGACTATTTAGGGGTTTCTGGTAATTCCGGTCGTTCATCTGGTCCTCACTTACACTTTGAGGTACAAAAGAATGGTACACCAATAGACCCTATCAAATGGTTGAAAGCTAATGATGGTGGTGGAGGTAAATCTGGTAAATGGAATGGAGATATTAAAAAAGCTCTTAAAATTGCTGGTCTACCTACTTCTGGTGCGTATGTAAAAGCGTGGGCTAAACAAATACAAACTGAATCAGGTGGAAATCCTAAAGCACATGGTGGCGATGACGGATTATCTGATGGTCGTGCTAAAGGTCTTGTGCAAGTTAAACTAGGAACGTTTATTGCTTATAAAGCTAAATGTCACGGAAACATATGGAACGGATTGGATAACCTTATCGCTGGTATGAACTACGCCAAAGCTAGATATGGTAAAGGTGGCATGTTAAGTGTCATTGGTAAAGGTCACGGTTACGCTACTGGCACAAACAACGCTCCACGTGGTTTAGCTCAAGTCTTTGAAAAAGGCGGAGAGATTATGAATTTACGTGGTGGTGAGCAAATTATTCCTAATGACGTGTCTATTGCAGCTATTAAATCAGTAATTGAAAGCGATATATTCAACCGTACTCAATCAGCTGTGTATGAAGGTATTTCAAGATATGCTGACCAATTGAGAGAGAAACAACAAGTGGCTACACGTGAACAGTTGGAGTTACAACGTTTATCACAAGCCAATGTTGATATTCAAGAGCAGAACAGCATATTAAAAGATATGCTTCATACAATGCAAGATTTACTACAATCTAGTAGGAACAATGAAGTTTACAACCAAACAACCGCTAATAAAAATATGACTTTAAACGGCGAAAAAATAGCAGAAGATACAAACTATCGATTAGGACAACAATCAAGAATGAAAACTTTTAATTTTGGAGGGAGATTATAATTGAATAAAACAGTGAAAATGTTCAATGACAACTTCGAACAAGTACTGACAGACCTCCCTAATCTTACTTTTTTAGATTTTGAAGAAGAAGATGTTGCTGTTCAAACAAACACATTAGAAGTAAAAGGGCGAGATGGAGTGTTAGTTGGTTCTAATACTTTCGGCCCCTATAAATTAATATTGAATTTTGTATACACAGGTGTGGATATAGAAGATTACCACTTATTCAAACAAAGAATGAGAGGGCTCCTTTTTAGAAGGGAGCCTTTTTATATTACACATTCAGATATGCCAGGCAAAAAGTACGCCGTGTATTGTGAAGGCCACACTATAGAAGATATATACGATAGGAATGGAAAATTCGAAGTGTCTTTTAATGTTTATAAAGGTTATAGCGAATCGTTAAAAAGTACTATGGATGTAGATTTTTTATCTGATAATTGGCAATTTGAGGGTGGTTTAATTTCAGATAGAGAGATTAAATACAAACATAACTCAAAACGTTTTGAAATATGGAATGGTAGCTTTGACACGATTGATCCATTAACACACAAGTTGAAAATTAGAATTAAAGCCGATGCTCCCAACGGTTTCAAAATGATTAATCACATGACTGGTCAAACTGTTATTTATTACGGTAGTTTACAAAGCTATCAAACGTTAACTTTCATTGGTGTACATCCAGTTATAGGTGATGAAAGAGTAGGTGCTAACACTAACCATGAATGGATTGAATTATTACCAGGATTCAACAATATAGAAATTGATGGTGTAGGTGTTTCAAACGTATCAGCTGAATTTGAATTTGATTTTATTTATAGGTAGGTGAGTATTTTGAAAAAAGAGCTCGTTATAGAAAATAAAGCTGGTAACTTTGCAGAAATACTTACTGACTATGACCTTGATTCATTCAAATATGAATACGAAATAAACAACGAAAGATCACTTACATTTACAGCATATAAAGCAAAAGGAAATGAAGATATTTTCGATATGTTAACCAATGAAAATTACATTATTTATGACGGTCAATATTTTGTTATTAAATCAAGTACTATCAAATACAACAG
>ERZ1023497.254-NODE-254-length-18671-cov-49.097658_pt1 | contig 18671 bp, 16 predicted proteins | sample MGYA00380543_ERZ1023497 | MGnify/ENA primary metagenome ERZ1023497 (study PRJEB33173, sample SAMEA4830384) | metagenome | study: EMG produced TPA metagenomics assembly of the PRJEB25223 data set... | reverse complement strand
TGCGATACCTGCTGGAAGAGCTTTATCTGATGTTGCGCTCTCGAAGCGGTAAGTCACCTTATAGGTTTGAGTTTCTGGTGCAGGCAAAACATTAACTGATACAGACACCTCAGTAGAAGAACCATCTGGATAGTCAACTCGCACCTTACCTGTGTAAGTACCTGGTTTTGTTGTGTCAATTTGACCTGCAGGTGTAATATCAACTACCTTAGTGCCAGCTGGAAGGTTTGGCAAGTTCGTCACATTATCGGTCAAGTCAGGTGTTTGTCCAACCTTGATAGTTTCTTCCGTTACCTGAGGCGTATAAGTTTCCGCATTTGTCGGATTCGCCTTGAATTCCCACTTACCTACAAACTCTACATTAGCCTTGTTAACAACGGCGCTAGCTGCGTCATAACCTTTGAAGGTCCATGTGCCATCGTTCACACTATCTATGTAGGTCTTTGTTGTCGGCTCTTCTGCAAAAACTCTCGTCCTATTGAAGTAAGTTGAGCCATCTTTTGGTGCTTTCTTCTGGATAAATTTAGGCAAATCAACACCAGATGTAACACTTACAAAAGTATAGCTTACATGATGCGGTCTAGGCGTTACTTCCCAGATACCTGTAAATGTCACACGCTTGCCATTGTACGTCGCATTCTTCTGATCATAACCTTTGAAGGTCCAGACATAGTCTTTTTCTTCTTCGACTACTGATTCTACAGCAGGTTGTTTGGCTACAATGGTGTCACCAACCTTATAAGAAGCTTCATCCTTTGGAAGCATTCCCAAAATACTTTGTGGTAATGGAATACCTGCTTTAGATGATTTGAATACATATTCTGGATTTGGAGTAGGTACCCAGCTTCCAAGGAAAGTCTGTCTGCCTTTTCCTACAACAATTTTTTCTTTATCGTATCCTGCAAATGTCCAAGTCACTTTATTCGTCGTATCAACATAAGTCGTTTCACTTTCTTCTTGCTCTGTTGCAAAAGAGACCACCGAGACCTGATTCTCTGCTTTATTCTCCACTTGTTCAGTAGTTGAAAGCTCATCAGCTTGAGCTACTTGAGCGACTCCAAGCGCCGCAGGCGCAAACAAAAATCCAATCGCAAGGGACACAGTAGCAACTGACAATTTGCGGATTGAATATTTTATCTTTCTATCCTGAAAAAACATTCCAGTCCTCCTTTTATTTCATAATTTTCATTCTATCATAAATAGTTAATATTAGCGATTTTTTTTTGACCGTAAAGTTTTAAAAACTTATTTGTGGATATTTCCTCATAATATACAAATATACAAAAAACTCCTTCTCCAAAATAGTAATTATAGGGATTTTTGTAAAAAAATGAAAGGACTCGCTCCCTTTCATTTTTTGATTTTATTTCCAATTTAATACCGCATTTAAGCCATAGTGATCACTCACTTGTGGACTCTTGTTACCATCAAATACGACATGTAAATTTTCCACCGCTAACTCTTTGGTAGTAAAGACATAATCGATTCGAAGGGGTTCAGTGTTCCCTTTCCAGCCATCAATTTCAGGCGGAACAGTATAGCTACCACTTTTCTCTTGAGCAACTTCAAATGCGTCTTGTAAGCCTAATAGACTAGCTAAAATAGCTTGGTAACCTTCCTGACCTGCTGGGTTGTTAAAATCTCCAGCTAGTAAAAGTGGCTTGTTCAATTTTTTCAAGACAGCCTCAAATCGTGCCCATTCTTCTTGGAAACCTTTATCCCACCAAGAGAGATGAACACTGGCAACTACTAGCTCCTTGCCATCGACTACAGTTTCAGCTAGGGCAACACGGCGAGTATGATAGTCTGTTGGATCATCCACATCTGAAACCAAAATTTCTCTGGCTTCAATAGGTGTTTTAGACAAGATAGCCACACCTTCGTGGTAGCGGTCATAGCCGATATGGTTATAAGCCCAGGTCCAGTAGTAATTTTTCCCTTGCTCTAACAACTTTTCAACCAAGAGTCTAACATAATGGTCTTGGTGAATAGGCTCAGCTGCTGGCAAAGCTTGATAAAGGTCATTAACCTCCACCTCTGACGAGGTCATCTCCTGATTGATTTCTTGGAAACAAATCAAATCATAGTCCTTTTCAAGAATATCTTCAAGCAAAATCTGGAATTTTTCCTCTGCTTCTTTCTCCATCCAACTGTGAGTATTGAGTGTTAAAAATTTCATTCTTTTCTCCCAAAATAAGAGGTTGGAATACAGCTTCCAACCTCAAGTATATTACAATTCTACTTTAGCAACTGCTGTTTTAGCTGCAAGAGAACCTGTTTTTTCTAATTTAACTGATTTAATTGCATCACCATTTGTGAAGACAACTACTGTTGAAGTTTCACGTCCTGCTGCACGGATAGCATCCAAGTCAGCTGTGACAAGGAGATCTCCTGCTGCAACTTTTTGTCCTTCAGCAACATGAACTGTAAATGGTTTACCTTCAAGACTTACTGTGTCCAAACCAATGTGAACCAATACTTCAAGACCTGCTTCCGTCACAATACCAAAAGCATGTTTTGTTGGGAAGATGCTTGACACAGTACCTGAAACTGGAGATACAATGTTTCCATTTGCAGGTTCTACTGCAAATCCATCACCCATCATTTTTTGAGCAAATACTGGATCCTTTACTTGTTCCAAACCAACAACTTGACCGTCTGCTACTGAATAAACTTCCTCAGTAAGATCTTTGAAGTGAACAGTGTTTTGTTGTGCTTCAGTCATTTGGCTTGGAAGAGTTTCAGGAATGATTTCACCTGAATCAAGGATATCTTGGATATCAGATTTCAAAATGTCAGCTTTTGGACCGTAGATAGCTTGAACCCCTTGTCCTTTCATCACAAGACCCATAGCTCCTTCTGCTTTCCATTGCTCTGCATTTCCTACTTTATCTGCATCTTTAACAGTTACACGAAGACGAGTCATACATGCATCAACATCAACAATGTTTACACGTCCACCAAGAAGGTTGATAATGTTTACAGCTTGAGAGCCTGCTGCAACTTTCACTTCGCTGCTGGTTTCTTCTGAACCTTCAGCAGTTTCGTAGTTTCCGTTGCGCCCTGGAGTTGCGTAATTGAATTTTTGAATCATGAAGTTTGCGATAAAGTACATGATTACAGCAAAGAGAACAGTTACCCAAACGAAGTTAACGATATCCATACCAATACCAGCACTGATTGCAATAGGTGTACGAGTCAAGAACTCGATTGAACCGAATGAGTGCATACGTAGGTTTACGACGTCAGCCATAGCGAAGGCAGCACCTTGAACAAGTGAGTAAACAAGATACATAGGTGTTGCGATGAACATGAACATGTATTCGATTGGTTCAGTAACCCCTGTCAAGAATGTTGCAAGAGCTGTTGCAATCATCATACCTTTGTATTTATGTTTCTTGTCAGCATCAACATTACGGTAGATAGCAACAATCACACCCATCAAGATACCGAATGAACCGATCATTTGTCCAACTTTGAAACGAGCTGGATGTACTGTATCTAACAAGTGTTGGTATTGACTAGCATCAGTACCTTTAAGGTTTACAAGGTCTGTTACCCATGCAAGCCATAGTGGGTCTTGACCGAATACTTGAGTACCTTTAGCTGCACCAGTTAAAATGTCATAAGTACCACCAAGAGCTGTGTAGTTCATTGGGATAGTCAACATGTGGTGAAGACCAAATGGCAAGAGCAAACGTTCCAAAGTACCATACAAGAATGGTGCAAGAATTGGAGCAGTTTCTTGTGAGTTGGCAATCCAGATACCGAAATTATTGATACCTGTTTGAACTACTGGCCAGAAAGCAGCAAGTAGAATTGCAGCGATTGCTGAACGAAGAATAACTACAAATGGTACGAAACGTTTCCCGTTGAAGAATGAAAGTGCATCAGGAAGTTTACGGAAGTTGTAGTATTTGTTGTAAGCAGTTGCCCCTACAAAACCTGAGATAATCCCTACGAATACCCCCATGTTCAAGGCTGGAGCTTCAAGAACACTGATAAAGTAATCAGCAACTTTGATTGAACCACCAAAGAAAGTAGTTACCATAGCATCTGGATTTTTCAACATATCGCCTGATACACCAAAGATTGTACCAGTGATACGGTTAATCAAGATGAAGGCAAGACCAGCGGCGAAAGCACCACCAGCACGTTCTTTAGCCCAGCTTCCTCCAATGGCTAGGGCAAACAAAATGTGAAGGTTACCGATAACCCCCCAACCGATTTGCTCAAGAATTCCACCTGTGATGACAAGTGGTGCAAAGGTTGGGTTAATCATCACGATAGACTTACCGATTGAAATCATCAAACCAGCAGCCGGCATAACCGCGATAACTACCATCAAAGCCTTACCGAATTTTTGCCAAAATTCGAAAGACAAGACATTTTTGAATGTATCTTTCATCATTCAAATCTCCTTTATTTTTATTTAGGCAAACGTTTTACGAAAACGTTTGCACTTTCTATGATTTAATTATACCACTTTAATTTTTTTTGTAAAGGCTTTTATAAAAAAATTACACTTTTTTCTAAAAAATTTCTAGTGCGCCAAATTTCAAGTTCAAATTAGCCATCAAGAAGTCTTCTCTGGGGGACTTCTTTGGAAGCTCTTTTCTTCTGCGCATCTCTTTTCAAAAACTCTTGTAGCAAAAAAGGAGATTTTACAATCTCCTCATAAAAGCAGCTATTTTACCTAAATCTTCAAGAATCGGCGCATGGATATTCCTGATCCCAATGAACCAATGAAAACCCCAATCACAAATAGTAGGGCAATCATCAACGGACTAAATAAATCTGAACTAATCATGGATAGATTTTGCCCTACCAACGATTTGTTGACAGATTGGTAAACAATTTGATAAACAATAAAGACCAAAACAGATGGTGCGATAGCTCCCAATAAACCGATAAAGGCTCCTTCTAACAAGAACGGTCCACGGATATAACTGTTTTTAGCTCCGACCAAGCGCATGATTTGAATTTCGCGACTGCGGGAAATAATGGTAATACGAATGGTATTTGAAATCAAGAAAACTGCGATAAAAATTAACAAAGCAGCAATCCCTAGTCCCCAAACACGGATAAATGAAGCTAACTTGAAGAGTCTTTCTGTATTGGCACCGCCATCTTGAACCTCAGAGACACCTTCAATTTTTTTAGCATCTTCGGCTATAGTTTTTACATCATTTGGAGTGTTTGCCTCTACAATATAGGCATCATAGAGAGGATTGGCATCTCCTTCAAAGATTTTCCAGTTATCTCCCATTATCTCGGTTAATTTTTCATATTGTTCTTCTTTACTTGAAAAGGTAACACTTTTAACCGTAGACATGTTCTTCAAAGAATCATATACCTTGTGGTAGTCATTATTTGTAACAGTTTGACCTTCTTTTTCAATTGTCTGACTATTATCTTCCACATCCTTTCGGATATAAACTACTACACGGACATTATTTTCAATATCTGTAGCTAGTTTCGCTGTATTGAAAATAACAGATGCAAATATTGCCACCAAGGTCAAAGTAATCATGACTGAACTGACAGCAGCTACTGTCATCCAACCATTTCGTTTCAAACTTTTTAAGGCTTCAAATAAATGGCGAAAAAATCTACTAATCATCGTATCCATACTCTCCTTTTGATTCGTCACGAACGACACGGCCATTTTCAATGGCAATGACACGGTGGCGCAAGGTATTTACAATCTGGCTATTATGAGTCGCCATCAAAATAGTTGTTCCTTGTAGGTTAATCCGTTCCAAGAGATTCATAATTTCCCATGAATTATCCGGATCCAGATTTCCTGTTGGCTCATCAGCTATCAATACTTTGGGATTATTTACAATTGCACGCGCAATTGCAATCCGCTGTTGCTCCCCACCTGAGAGTTCATTTGGGAAAGAACGAACCTTATGCTTCAATCCAACCAAGTCCAAAACTTCCATCACTCGTTTTTTGATATTACGGCGATTTTCCCCGATTACTTCCATAGCGTAAGCAATATTTTCATAGACAGTTTTCTTTGGTAACAATTTATAATCCTGAAAGACAACCCCAACACTACGACGTAGAAGCGGGACATCTTTCTTTTTGATCTTAACCAGATTAAAACCAGCAACTGATAGGCTTCCTTTATCGATTTTTACTTCACGATACAGAGAACGAATAAAAGTTGACTTCCCTGCTCCTGAAGGTCCTACGATGTAAGCAAATTCCCCCGGTTGAACGCTGACCGAAACACCGCGTAGAGCAGTCGTTCCGTTGTCGTATTTTTTAACGACATCTCTCATTTCAATAATTGACATGTGAGTTCCTTTCTATCTTAGCTAATTCGCCACTTGAGATAAGCATCGATAAAACCATCTAGGTCCCCATCCATAACCTTATCTACCTGAGCAACCTCAAAGCTAGTTCGGTGATCTTTTACCATAGTATAAGGCGTGAAGACATAAGAACGGATTTGACTTCCCCAAGTAATCTCCTTTTTCTCACCTTTGAGAGAATCTACCTCCGCAGCCTTCTTCTCTTGCTCCATTTGATAGAGCTTAGCCTGCAACATCTTCATGGCACGATCTCTATTTCCATACTGGGTACGATCCACTGTTGATTGGACAACAATTCCAGTTGGAATGTGGGTTAAACGTACACCTGTTGAAACCTTATTGACGTTTTGTCCACCGGCACCACCTGAACGGAAGGTATCCATCTTGATATCATCTTCACGGATTTCCACTTCAATAGTATCATCCAATTCTGGCATCACTTCTACAGATGTGAAAGAGGTATGGCGACGTTTGGCAGAGTCAAATGGTGAGATTCGCACTAAGCGGTGAACACCCATTTCTGACTTGAGGAGACCATAGGCATTAGGCCCTTCAAATGATAAAGTTACCGACTTAATACCAGCCTCATCACCTGCTTGGTAATCCAACACTTCCACTTTAAAGCCTTTAGCATTACCATAACGAGTATACATACGAAGCAACATATCACCCCAGTCCTGCGCCTCAGTACCACCAGAACCTGGATGGATTTCCAAGATGGCATTGTTGTGGTCATAAGGTTCTGACAAGAGTAGAGTCATCTCGTAGCTGGTCATTATCTTATCAAGTTCGGCTAACTGCGCTACCAGTTCATCATGCACTGACTCGTCTTCAGCCAAAAAATCCAATAAAATTTCGACTTCACCCTGCAACTCTTCCATCTTATGGAAGGTATTGTAAGTGTTTTTTAATTCATTCAATTCTTGCGACGTTTTTTGGGCCGAAATATTATCGTTCCAAAAATCAGGTTCTGTCATCTTGTTTTCCAAGATGGCAATCTCTTCCTCTAGCCCTTCGAGGTCAAAGAGACCCCCTGAAAGAAGCTAATTTTTCACGATTTGCGTCAATTTTCTGACGAATTACTGAAATGTCCATAAATACTCCTTTTTTACATTATTTCATTATAGCATATTTTATCATTTCTTTCCATCTTTTTCTCTAATCCCCTTTTCATGAAAAAAGAAGCCTTTGGGCTTCCCTTCTTACAAGACTTTTGCTGAAGTGCGAGCGATTTCTTCCACTTGAATACCATTTGCTTCAAATTTTTCTTTCAAGGCTGGTAAATCAATTGATCCATCGATTTGCACTTCGATAATCACCTTACCATCCTTACGCGGAATATTGACTGTATGGGAGATATTCAAATTTTCTTCTACAATCAAAGAAACAATTTTTCCAAGAACACCAACTTCATCTTCTGTAACAAAGCGTACACGAATCCCTTCTTCGCCATAACCTGCAATTTCAAGAAAGGCTTGGAAAACGTCACGGTCAGTAATAACTCCGTATACTTGATGGTTATCTACGACAGGGAGAATACTAATCTTATTTTTCAACATCAGATAAGTTGCATCTTCTAGACTAGCATAGCCTGAGACAGTGACAACATCGCGAATCATGACATCTTTTACTTTTGTCTTATTCAGAAGATAATTCATCTCATAGATAGAAAGACTTGTTGCTTTAGATGGACTTGCTTGTGCAATGGTTCCCTCAGTCACCAAACCAACTAATTGATCATTTTCGATAACAGGCAGACGGTGCAAACCTTGCTCTCTCATCAAATCTGCTGCATGAGATACTGTTGTATCTGGACTAATATAAACTACCTTGCGGGTCATAAAATCTTTAACTGCCATGAGACTTCTCCTTTTCTATTCTTATCCCCATTATACAATCTTTTTGTAAATCTATCAAACGCTTACATTTCTTTTTCGAAATTCAAAAAAGTATGAATAAGCTAGCAAAAAGAGCTCTAAAATCGAGCTCCCTGAATGAAGGTAAGATACGTTTCATTCGATTTTTTCAATTATTAGAAATTAAGCTTTCAATGTAGATGCAGATTTGTTTGCAATCTCAATCTACCGGCTAAAAAGGTCCCCCGGACTATATTGATGATTACTTCGTAATCTTCATCTGCCGACTAAAACAATCCACTGGATTGTTTTAGCCACCTAGATATGCTTTTCTGACTTCTTCTGATGAAGCGAGTTCTTTTCCTGTCCCTGATAGGACGATTTTTCCTGTTTCCAATACATATCCTCGGTCAGAGATTGCGAGTGCTTTATTGGCATTTTGTTCAATCAAGAGGACGGTTGTTCCTTGCTTCTGAATATCTTGAATGATATCAAAAATCTCTTGGATGAAGATTGGGGCAAGTCCCATTGATGGTTCATCTAAAAGAAGAAGTTTTGGTGTTGACATAAGAGCGCGTCCCATGGCAAGCATTTGTTGTTCCCCTCCTGAAAGAGTAGCTGCATCTTGGTTCTTACGTTCTTCAAGACGAGGAAAGCGTGAGAAAACCTTCTTCAAGTTAGCTTGATTTTCTTCACGATTTTTCTTTAAGAAAGCTCCCATTTCAAGATTTTCCATAACAGTCAAGCCAGGAAAGACGTGGCGTCCTTCTGGAACTTGTGAAAGACCACCTGCCACAATTTTCTGAGCTGGCATTTTTTGGATTTCTTGACCTAAAAATTCAATCTTTCCTGAACTTGGTCGAACCAAACCTGACAAGGTGCGAAGAATAGTTGTCTTACCTGCACCGTTGGCACCGATAAGGGAAACAACTTCTCCTTCATTAACTTCAAAGCTTACATCACGGACTGCTTGGATCATACCGTAATGCACAGAAAGATTTTCAACTTTTAACATAGACATTAGGCTTCACCTCCTAGATAAGCTTCGATAACGCGTTTATTGGTCTTAATTTCGTCTGGAGTTCCTTGAGCAATTAAACGGCCATATTCAAGTACGTAGATACGTTCTGTTACTTCCATGACCAGATTCATATCGTGTTCAATCAACATGATTGTAATCTTAAATTCATCTTTGATCCGACGAATTAACTCAGTCAATTCGGCTGTTTCCTGTGGGTTCATACCTGCTGCTGGTTCATCTAAGAAGAGAATTTTAGGTTCCGTAGCAAGGGCACGAACAATTTCCAAACGACGTTGTTGTCCGTAGGAAAGATTTTTAGCAAGAGTCTCTGCATCACCATCTAAATCAAAGATTTTCAACAATTCCAAAGCTTTAGCCTTTAATTCTTTTTCACTCTTGTAAAAAGCTGGTAAGCGTAAGAAACTAGTAAAAACATGCTGTTTGTGATGGTTTCCAAAAGCAATCAAAACATTGTCTAAAACTGTTAAATCTTTAAAGAGACGGATATTTTGGAAAGTACGTCCAAGTCCCAAAGAGGCAATCTTATAAGGTGATTTCCCATTCAAAAGGTGACCATCTAGGGTTACTGTTCCCTCGCTTGGTTCATAAACACCGGTCAAAAGGTTGAAAAGGGTGGTTTTCCCAGCTCCGTTTGGACCGATTAATCCAACCAGTTCCCCTTCGTTCAATTCAAGAGTCACATCTCCAACAGCTGTTAGACCACCAAAATGTTTGGTTAACTGTTTTACTTCAAGTAATGCCATTAGTTTTGTTCCTCCTTCTTAGATTTTTTAAAGAAACGTGATAGGCTCAGTTCCCACGTTCCAAGGAGTCCACCTGGTCTGAAAATCATTACCAATACCAAGGCCAAAGCGTAAATAATCATACGCACACTAGCAACATCTTGGAGAAGCATATTCAAAATTCCCAGAACAATAGCCGAAACAATCGCACCTGTAATGGAACCGAGTCCACCAAATACAACAATAATCAAAACGTTGATTGAGTTGATGAAGGTGTAATCTTTCGGTACAACAGACCCGATAAATCCTGCCTGAAGTGACCCAGCAATACTTGCAGTAATGGCACCAAAGACAAAAGCGATGATTTTAATTTTAGTCGTATTAACCCCAACTGACTCAGCAGCGATTTCATCTTCACGAACAGAGAGGGTTGAACGGCCAATTGGGCTACGCAAGAAGTTCAAGGTTGCAATGGTTGTAATCACGACAAAGAAGTAAACCATTTGCCAAGTTGTAAAGTTAGGAATCCCTAAGATACCTGCCGCACCATTTGTAAGACTTCCACCATTGATGATAAAGATACGGATAATTTCAGAAACACCCAGAGTTGCTACCGCAAGATAGTCCCCCTTCAAGCGCAAGGTTGGAATGCCGACAAGTAAGGCAACTGCTCCTGAAAGCAAAGCCCCTACAAGCATAGCTCCAAAGAAGGCACCGTAGGTTGGTGATTTAGAACCAATAATAGCTGCTGCATAGGCACCAATCGCCACGAAACCAGCATGACCAAGTGAAAATTGTCCTGAAAAACCAACGATTAAGTTGAGACCAACAGCCAAAATAATATTAATTCCAATTTGTTGTAAAATCTGTACATAGAATAGATTAAGTACTCCGACTGAAACCAGTACACTAATCAAGCTATAGCCAGCTAACAAAAGGAGTAACCATAGAATATTAACTTTTAAATTTTCCTTCATCGTTTACACCTTCTCTTTCACATTCTTACCAAGGATACCAGTTGGGCGGACAATCAAGATCAACAACAAGATTCCATAAACAATGGCATCACGGAAATCTGACATCCCAAAGGCTGTCGCAAAGGTTTCCAATAGACCAATCACAAAGCCACCAAGAGCCGCACCAGGAATAATTCCGATACCACCAAGTACTGCGGCAACGAAAGATTTAAGACCTGGAGTAACCCCCATCAAAGGCTCAAGAGAGTTATAATAAAGAGCAATCAGAACACCAGCCGCACCCGCAAGAGCAGAACCCAAAGCGAAGGTAAAGCTAATCGTACGGTTTACATTGATCCCCATCAATTGCGCCGCGTCGCTATCTACTGATACTGCACGCATGGCTTTCCCCATCTTAGTCTTTTGGACAATGACTTGTAACAAAATCATCAAAATCAAGGAAATGCCCAAAATCATTAACTGCACATTTGTTAAGCTAATTGGTCCCAAATCATATCGAACTGTTTGAATCGCTTGAGGGAAGGCACGGGTATTGGCACCAACCAGATAGACCATTCCATACTCCAATAGGAAAGAAACCCCAATAGCCGTAATCAAAACAGCAATACGAGTAGAGTGGCGCAAAGGTCGGTAAGCAAGAAACTCAATCACGACACCAAGAATAGCTGTCGCTAGCATAGCTACAATAAGCGCTACAAAGAAATTCATTTGGAAAGAATTGATCAAGAAATAACCGATAAAGGCTCCCATCATATAAATATCACCATGGGCGAAGTTGATGAGCTTGATAATTCCGTAAACCATGGTATATCCTAGGGCTAACAGCGCGTAAACACTACCTAGAATCAAACCATTTACGAGTTGTTGGAGCATAAGATTCACTCTTTCTATTTATAATTCCGAGGGTTTTCCCTCACTTTTTGATAGGTTCTTATACTCAATGAAAATCAAAGAGCAAACTAGGAAACTAGCCGCAGGTTGCTCAAAGCACTGCTTTGAGGTTGTAGATAAGACTGACGAAGTCAGTCACATATATAATCCAAGGCGACGTTGACGCAGTTTGAAGAGATTTTCGAAGAGTATTAAATATCGAAACAGGGAGTGAGTCAAAGGCTCATTCCCTATTTCAACATTTTTCTATTATGGTTTTACAACTTCTGCTGCTTCAACTTTACCATTGTTCATGGTCATCATGTAAGCAGTTTTGACTGTGTTGTGGTCTGCATCGAAGCTTGTTTGACCAGTTACACCTTCAAAATCTTTTGTTTTAGCAAGGTTATTCTTGATTTCACCTGAATTTTTAGCACCTTTTGCTGCGTTTGCTACAAGGTGAACTGAATCATAAGCCAAGGCTGCAAATGTTGAAGGCTCTTCATTGTACTTAGCACGGTAAGCGTCAAGGAAGGCTTTAGCTTTAGCTGAAACTTCTACAGTAGTTGAGAAGCCTGAGATAAAGTAGATGTTTGATGCTTTTTCAGCAGTTGCTTGTTGTACAAACTCCTCACCGTTGAATCCATCACCACCAACGATTGGTTTGTCAATTCCCATACCACGCGCTTGGTTTACAATCTTACCAGCCTCATTATAGTAACCAGGAACAACGATAGCATCAAAGTCTTTCCCTTTCATTTTTGTAAGGGCTGCTTGGAAGTCTGTGTCACCTGCTACGAAAGTTTCATCTGCAACGATTTCACCCTTGTATGACTCGCGGAAAGATTTGGCAATCCCTTTAGCATAGTCACTGGCATTGTCAGTGTAAAGAACAACTTTCTTAGCATTTAATTTTTCAGAAACATAGTTTGAGATAATTTTTCCTTGGAAGCTATCTTGGAAAGTTCCAATAAAGAGGTAATCTTGACCTTTAGTCAATCCATCTTGAGTCGCACTTGGTGAGATCAATGGAACACCTGCTTTTGTAGCGTTCGCTACCGCAGCTGCAGTCGCACCAGATGTCGCAGGTCCTACGACTGCTGATACTTTAGATTGGGTTACAAGGTTAGTTGTAACTGAAGCAGCCTCAGCTGTTTCAGACTTATTATCTTTATCGACTACTTCGATTTGTTTTCCATCGATACCACCTGCGGCATTGATTTCATCAACAGCCAATTGGGCACCTTTTTGTTCAGCTGTTCCGTATGCAGCTAAAGAACCTGATTCTTCAAAGTTAAACCCGATTTTAATTGTCTTTTCCTCTACTGAGTTACCAGCAGTGTTGACTGCTCCAGACTTCACTTCTCCACAGGCTGCAAGAAGTGCTACACTTGCAAGCGCCACAAACGATAGGGCAAATTTTTTCTTCATCTTTTTGTCTCCTTATTTCTTAAATAGTCTGTTAAGAATATACCGAATTATCAGAAAATTGTCAATGTTTTCCTTGAACTTTTTCGATGATAACGTTTTCCTATCGATAAAGATTGCCCACAAAGGGTGTTTCCAACTCTTGGATATGACAAACCCTAACTTTTTTAATAAATTTTTCCTTGCTCAAGCGTCCGACCAATTGCTCCACTTCTTGAGTTGGAACATAGAGTTGTAAGTAACGATGTTTCTTGGAATGATAGGTAATATCTCCATAATCCTGCAGTTTTTTGGCATCACGATTATAGTAAAGATAGATAATCAAGCCAGAGCGATTGACTTTTTCAAACATGATAAATCCTCTTTCTAAGAAATCTCTCCCTATTATACCAAAAAAAGCAAACCCAGTCGAGTTTGCCTTCTATCATCATTAGTTCAATGAATTGTTGGCCATAATTTCATCAATAAAGCCATATTCAAGTGTTTCCTGGGCGCTCATCCAGTTATCACGTTCTGCATCTGCATGGACTTTTTCCATTGACTGACCTGAATTTTCAGCCAAGATTTTTTCCAAGGTATTACGAGTTTTGAGCAAGTGTTCTGCAGCGATAGCCATATCAGTTTGTTGGGTACCACCACCTGTACCGCCCATTGGTTGGTGAATCATGTATTCAGCATTTGGAAGCATGAAACGTTTGCCTTTTGCTCCACTTGATGCGATGACTGTTCCCATAGATGCAGCCATTCCCATAACAATGGTTTGGACATCTGCCTTGATAAAGTTCATGGTATCTACGATTGCCAAACCAGCTGAAACAGAACCACCTGGTGTATTGACATAAAGGTAAATATCTTTTGTACTATCTTGGGCATCCAAGAAAAGCAATTGGGCAATAACAGAGTTAGCCATATTGTCTTCAACCGGACCTGTCAGCATAATGATGCGGTCTTTGAGAAGACGTGAGTAAATATCGTAAGAACGTTCTCCACGGCTTGTTTGTTCAATAACTACAGGAATCATTCATTTCTCCTTTTGAGTTTTAATTTTGTTGGTCAAATGACTGAAGATAAGACTATTATAATATCTTGGTCAAAAAAGGTCAAATTTTTGCTCTGCTTTCATTAGACAGAAACAAAAACCCAACCTCCTTTCGTGACTGGAAATACTTTTCCAAGTCATTCTTCTTTTCGATCTTATTTTGTACCGAACAAGCGGTCTCCAGCATCTCCAAGACCTGGAACGATATAACCGTGTTCGTTCAAACGTTCATCCAAGGCTGCTGTAAAGATTTCTACATCTGGATGAGCTTCTTGAAGGGCTTTTACACCCTCTGGAGCAGATACAAGGCAGACAAATTTGATATTTGATGCGCCACGTTTTTTAAGAGAATCAACAGCCAAGATTGCTGAGCCACCTGTTGCCAACATTGGGTCTACTATAAAAATTTGACGTTGGTCAATGTCCTCAGGCAATTTCACCAAGTATTCAACTGGTTGAAGTGTTTCTTCATCACGGTACATACCGATGTGGCCAACTTTAGCAGCTGGAACCAAGCTCAAGAGACCATCAACCATCCCGATACCTGCACGCAAGATTGGGACGATGGCCAATTTCTTACCTGCCAATTGTTTTTGAACTGTTTTTGTAATTGGTGTTTCGATTTCCACATCTTCTAGTGGAAGATCACGAAGTACTTCATACCCCATCAACATTGCAATCTCATCTACTAGCTCACGAAAAGCTTTTGTAGAAGTATCTGTACGACGCAAGATTGACAATTTGTGTTGAATCAGTGGGTGATTAATAACTTCAATTTTTCCCATTTTTGGAATTCCTTCTTTCAATTTATTCTTCTTATTATACCAAAAAACGGTTTAAAAATCTTTCTAAGCCATTTATTTTTGATAATTTTTACATTAGATCAGCCTCTTTAAGAGCTGTCTGTACTGTCTCAAGTGGTAAATGGGTCAATTCTGTCCCTTTTTCTTGATAAAGGTATTGGGCGTAGTCGTCCATTCGGTACTGGTTGATATAAACCACGCGCTTGCAGCCGACCTGAAGCAATTGTTTTGTACAGTTGAGACAAGGAAAATGGGTTACATAGGCTGTAAAGCCTTTGGGAACACCACGCTCAGCACCTTGAAGGATAGCATTGACCTCAGCGTGAAGGGTGCGAACACAGTGGCCTTCAATGACCAAACATTCGTGATCAATACAATGCTCAGTCCCTGACACCGAACCATTGTAACCAGTGGAAATAACCTTATTATCTTTTACCAGAATCGCGCCCACTTTAGCACGTTTACAAGTGGAACGATTCGCAATTAGTAGGGCTTGGGCTGCAAAATACTCATCCCAGGCCAGTCTTTTTTCAGTCATCTCTTTTCTCCTTTTTCTCTATTTTTTAAAAAATGGTAAACCTAAATCTGCAATCTTTTCAGCTGGTACCTTCATGCCATCCTTGATCCATTTTAGAAGGACAGAGACGATGGCTGAGCTCCAGAAGGAATGAAGATAAGAGCTGACACCTTTTGATTTCCCATGGTATTTTTCTAGAAATTCCTGCATGGCTTGGACAAAGATTTTTTCCAGATGGTAATCCAAGGCCAATTGAATCACTCTAGCTTCCTTTCTGGCCTCCCGGAAAAGGTGAACCCAAACCAAATAAAGGTCTGTCTTTAAATCGTAATGATGCAGCTGTTCCATAATATTGTGGACAGTTCGTTTAAAGACGCTCTCTAAAATTTCCTCTTTGGAGTCATAATTGCGATAAAAGGCCGCACGCGAAACACCTGCACGTTTGACCAATTCAGAAATACTAATCTTGGTCAGCTCCTTTTTTTCCAAGAGTTGCAAGAGGGCTGTTTCAATGGCTTCTCTGGTTAATAAATTGGATTCTTGGTTTGATTTTCTGAGATTTTCAAGAGACTTTTCAGAGATTCTACGTTCAGACATAACATTTTCTTTCTACTTGTCACAACAGACGGATGATGCTTTTGTTTCAAGGGTTTTCATGATATAATTGTAAAAAAAGACAGAACCTTTGTCAATGTATAACTGACAAAGATGGAGAATTTCTATGACTTGGAAAATTATTGCTGACTCTGGTTGTGATTATCGTCAACTGCCAACACCAGCTATTAACACAACCTTTGTAAGTGTCCCCTTAACCATTCAAGTAGCTGATCAGGTCTTTGTTGATGACGCCAGTCTCGATATTGACCAAATGATGGAAACCATGTATGCAACTGCAGAAGCTTCAAAATCGGCTTGTCCAAGCCCAGATGACTATTTGCGAGCATTTGAAGGTGCCAAAAACATTTTCCTAGTAACCATCACAGGTACCCTTTCTGGCAGTCACAATAGTGCTCAACTAGCAAAGAATATTTATCTAGAAGACCATCCTGACACTAAGATTCATGTGATTGATAGTTTATCTGCTGGTGGTGAAGTTGACCTACTCGTAGAAAAATTGAATGACTTGATTGACCAGGGCTTGTCTTTTGAAGAAGTGGTTGAAGCTATCACTGCCTATCAAGAAAAAACTAAGTTGCTCTTTGTCCTAGCCAAAGTCGATAACTTGGTGAAGAACGGCCGTTTGAGCAAGCTTATCGGTACGGTCGTTGGCCTTCTCAACATTCGTATGGTCGGAAAAGCTAGTGAAACTGGAACTCTCGAATTGCTACAAAAAGCAAGGGGATCAAAGAAATCAGTTCAAGCTGCCTATGATGAGTTAGTAAAAGCTGGATATGCTGGTGGCCGTATTGTCATGGCCCAACGCAATAACGAAAAATGTTGTCAACAGCTCTCAGAGCGAATCCGTGAAACCTTCCCACAAGCGGATATTAAAATTCTACCAACCTCTGGTCTCTGCAGTTTCTATGCAGAAGATGGCGGTTTGCTGATGGGCTATGAAATTGATTAATTGCATTCTTGACAAGAGGTGACCATCATCTCTTGTTTTTTTGTGGTACAATAGAGCTATGAAACATTTTGATACTATTGTCATCGGTGGGGGACCTGCTGGTATGATGGCTACGATTTCCAGTAGCTTTTATGGACAGAAAACCCTCCTCATCGAAAAAAATCGGAAACTTGGAAAAAAATTAGCTGGGACTGGTGGGGGACGTTGCAATGTGACCAACAATGGTAGCTTAGACAACCTGCTAGCTGGAATTCCTGGAAACGGACGCTTTCTTTACAGTGTTTTCTCCCAGTTCGATAATCATGACATCATCAACTTTTTTACAGAAAATGGTGTTAAACTTAAGGTCGAAGACCACGGACGCGTCTTTCCAGCCAGTGACAAGTCTCGGACTATTATCGAAGCTTTGGAAAAGAAAATCACCGAACTAGGTGGTCAAGTTGCTACTCAAATAGAAATCGTTTCTGTTAAAAAAGTAGATGACCAGTTTGTCCTTAAGTCAGCGGATCAAACCTTCACTTGTGAGAAACTCATTGTCACAACAGGTGGTAAGTCTTATCCTTCGACTGGTTCGACTGGTTTTGGTCACGAGATTGCTCGCCATTTTAAGCATACCATCACCGATCTTGAGGCTGCTGAAAGTCCTTTATTAACAGATTTTCCACATAAAGCCTTACAAGGGATTTCTCTGGACGATGTGACCCTAAGTTATGGTAAGCATGTCATCACTCATGATTTACTCTTTACCCACTTTGGTTTGTCAGGTCCTGCTGCCCTACGCATGTCTAGCTTTGTAAACGGTGGGGAGGTTCTCTCACTCGATGTTTTGCCTCAACTTTCTGAGAAGAACTTGGTTACATTTCTAGAAAAAAATCGGGAAAAATCCTTGAAAAACGCTTTAAAAACCTTGTTACCAGAACGCTTGGCCGAATTTTTTGTACAAGGATATCCTGAAAAAGTCAAACAGCTGACTGAAAAGGAACGAGAACAGCTTGTCCAGTCCATTAAAGAACTTAAAATTCCTGTAACTGGAAAAATGTCCCTTGCAAAGTCCTTTGTTACCAAGGGTGGAGTCAGTCTCAAGGAAATCAATCCTAAAACCCTTGAAAGTAAGCTGGTACCTGGCCTCCACTTTGCAGGCGAAGTTATGGATATCAATGCCCACACGGGTGGCTTTAACATCACTTCTGCCCTCTGTACCGGCTGGGTGGCGGGAGCAAATCCAATCTAAATATACATTACTAAATGGAACAATCCCCCCAAAAAAAGAAAGGAACTACTTTGGAACATATTATCTTGCTAAGGGGAGTCACTCCTAATGGAAAAAATGCTATCCCTAAAATGTCTTATCTAGTAGATATCTTGACAGAAGCTGATTTTCAACAAGTTCGAACTTATATTCAAAGTGGAAATATTATTCTTGAAAGTAACTTAGCTCTCGAAGAAATACGAGAACAGGTTCATACTCTATTAGACTTCCTGCAAAACTAGAATCCTAGTTCATGATTGATAATACCAGCACTC
>ERZ1023497.250-NODE-250-length-18837-cov-82.879033_pt1 | contig 18837 bp, 20 predicted proteins | sample MGYA00380543_ERZ1023497 | MGnify/ENA primary metagenome ERZ1023497 (study PRJEB33173, sample SAMEA4830384) | metagenome | study: EMG produced TPA metagenomics assembly of the PRJEB25223 data set... | reverse complement strand
CTTCTATTTATCTTGTTTGGTCAGTCTTGATAAATACAGCACTTCTATTTATCTTGTTTGGCCAGTCTTGATAAATTCGGAGGCTCTAACCCCCACCTCTCATATCTCTTTTATTTATATTTATTCATCATTTCTTGGGAAATGTGGCAATAATCATCTGGGCATTTTTCTAAACAGTCTTGGTGTTCTTCTGCACTTCGTACATAATTCTCTAAAGGTTTAACCTCAACTGCAATTCGGTCTGCATCACTTCTATTTGCTATAAATTGACGTGCATCTTCTAAATGATACTCTTCTTCACTATAGACACCTGTTCGATATTTTAACCCGACGTCTTCACCTTGTTTGTTCACACTATATGGGTCTATAATTTCAAACAAGTATGACATCAAATCTTCTACTTGAACGATTGCAGGATCAAATACAGTCTTTACACATTCTGCATAACCGTCATATTCACCTTCAAGAGTACGACTACTTCCGTTTGCCCTACCTGCTTCAGTCTCTATTACACCAGGTAACGTCTTTACAAAAGCTTGTACGCCCCATAAACAACCACCTGCTAAATATATCGTTTCCATAGCCAACTCCCACTACACTTTTATATTAAGTGTTTTTGATTAATACAATTTTTTTATTAAATCGATTTTTAAGAAAAACTATATACTTAAACCATTTCAAATAACGCCATCTATGTGAATATCTATCAAAGTAATTATATTCTTTAACAACTTTCCAACTACCAGGCAAAATATCTTTTAACTCTGCGACATTATTATAACCAAACTTAAATAATGGTTTACTAGAAAGCTTAGAAACAGATGGATGATTATTAGTATGTTTTGTCATAAACTTTGAACAAAATTCTGAAGCAATTACTAAATGATGCTGATCAAATGACCGAGCAATCTCTTTATACACAGCTTGAACTTCTTCTTTCTCAAAATACATTAACACACCTTCAAATATTATTAAAATCTCACTATCTTCTTTAAAATGTACATTACTATTAACATCATCAATCCAACTATAATCAAACATAGACTTATTAATCATTTTATAAAAATATGTTTCATTAAAAAATCGTTTTCTAAGATTTATACTTTCTGGTACATCAATATCAATCCATGGAATCTTGTTCAATTTCAATCGACTGAGACGCGTATCTAGCCCACATCCAATATTGATAATAAATGGATGATTAGCATGTTTAATAAAGTTTATAACAATTTCATCTAAAATCTCAGTCCTAATACTAATACCAAGCTGTGATAGCCAGTCTACATATGTATCAAGTACAAGATCATCTATTTCTTTTATTATTTTAACAGATAAAGGATCATCGATAATTGGCATATCACTTAAAGTCTCTCTCGCCTTAGCAACAAGTGGTATTAACATAGATTCAGGTATACCTTTTAACTCTGACATATCATAGCCTCCCACTAGAATTTTAAATTTATTATTACACATTGTAAAAAAATGTCAATTTAAACTTTTTATTCTTTTTAAGGAAGGCTATTCAAATTATGATAAAATACAATAAACTAACATCAAAACAATCAAATTGGAGGACTACTATGAAATTAATTGCATATAACGACAATTATTATGATAAAGTGCAGTCATATCAAATGGATGATTCACAACTTCAGTTTACAAAGTCTCCACAAGAAAATATTGAACTGGCAGCACAAAATAAAAACAGACATTGCATATTAGGATTAACAGAAGATGATAATCTGGCTGTATTCTTCGTCTTGCATGAACATAGCGAGTTTACAAAGTACTTTTCAACACCTGACGAATCCACAATTTTTGTAAGATCATTATCAACAGATAAACGATACTTAAGACAAGGTTACGCAAAACAAAGCTTACAACAACTCAATCATTACTTATCAGAACATATGCCACATATAAATCACATTGCACTCTTAGTTGATATCCCAAATCGAATTGCATATGAGCTATATATTAAATTAGGCTTTGTAGATACCGGCATAGAAATAAATAACGATGGTGATTTAACAAAATTAATGGAGAAGGATTTATAATCCCCTATTTCTTAACTCATTCTTAACTATTATTAAATAATTTTTAACTGCCTATTTTTTGGAAATTTTTATATTATAATCAACTCATCAAATGATTGGAGATGGTTATATATGAAATTCAAAAAATTAATTCCTGTTACTTTATCTGCAGTTATTTTAGGTTTTGGTGCGGTGAGTGTTACTGATTCTCATCATGCTGATGCTAGAACGTATTCTCAAAATGGATTAACGCTTCATGATGATACGCGCTTACCTTTCCATACTGATCAAGATTTAGCAGCTCTATTAAACAAAGATACTGACGCTTTAACTAAACAGCAACTTATTAATTATTTTAAATTATTAGGCTTTAAAAATGTAGGACAAGTTATTAAAACTGCTGAAAAACAAAATATTGATGTTTCTGCTTTTTATAAATACAGAAATCATAAAGGTTGGAAATAAGAAATAATGAAGTTGAATGGCATTATACATGCTATTCAACTTTTTTATGTGAATTTACATATTATGATTCATATTCATTTAATTGTACTTAACAACTAAACTTTTTTATACTATTTAAGAAATTTTACTTTTTTAATGATTGAAAGTTTGGTAAAATCTTAATGCATTAATTAATTTAATGGAGGAATACAATATGGAAAATATAGAGAGAGAAGATTTATTACAAGATTTTAAAACTAAGCTTTTACGATTGAATTCTAATTTTAAATTTCTATGTGGACATGTTGCTAATAACAATGGTTATTCATTAAATTACCTGAACTTATTGTACTTTATTAGTGAAAATGAAGGTATGACATTAGCTGGACTTGCTGAGTCTCTAGACATGGATAAAGGGAATTTAAGTCGTTTATTAAATGAACAAATTAGAGAAGGCTTCGTAGAAAAGAAAATGGACAAGGAAGATAATAGAAGAATCCATGTATTTGTTACAGAAGTTGGTCGTGAAAAAATTAAAGAATTGAATAAAATATGTATCACAAATCTAGATTACTTATTAAAAATATTACCTGACGAAGAATTTACGAACTTTATATCCACTTTAACTAAATTAGACAACCATTTTAGTAATTACGCAAAAGTAATTAAAGATGGTGAACTACAAGTTTAACTTTCTCAATAAATATCAGTCAATATAGCTCCATTTCACCCTCGAATTCTCACAAAATGATAGATAAAAACGATTTCATATTATTTTACAAAATCAAACAATTGAAAAATGCAACTTTTTTGATACAATATAATGAGGGTAAAAATGTACATTCATATAAAAATTGTTCCATATCAACTAGATACTTTCAAATTGACATATCATATAAATAAAAAAGAGAATTAGAGGAGATAAGAAAATGGATTATAGAGTACTATTGTTTTATAAATATACAACAATTACTGACCCCGAAACTTTTGCAGCAGAGCATTTAGAATTTTGTAAAGACCTTGAACTTAAAGGACGTATTTTAGTAGCAACTGAAGGTATTAACGGTACACTTTCAGGTACGAAAGCTGACACAGATAAATACATGGAACAAATGAAAGCAGACGAAAGATTTGAAGGCATTACATTCAAAATCGACGAAGCTGAAGGACATACTTTCAAAAAAATGCACGTGCGTCCAAGACCAGAAATCGTAGCATTAGACTTAGAAGAAGATGTAGATCCTAGAGAATTAACTGGTAACTACTTATCACCAAAAAAATTTAAAGAAGCTTTATTAGAAGAAGATACAATTGTCATTGACGCAAGAAATGATTACGAATACGACTTAGGACACTTCCGCGGTGCAATTCGTCCAGATATTACAAGATTCAGAGATTTACCAGACTGGATTAAAGAGAATAAAGAACAATTTATGGATAAAAAAATCGTCACTTATTGTACAGGCGGTATCCGTTGTGAAAAATTCTCAGGCTTCTTATTAAAAGAAGGTTTCGAAGATGTTAGCCAATTAGAAGGCGGAATTGCAACTTACGGTAAAGATCCAGAAACTAAAGGTGAATTCTGGGACGGTAAAATGTACGTATTCGATGAAAGAATTAGCGTAGACGTAAACCAAGTTGAAAAAACAGTAGTCGGTAAAGAATGGTTCGACGGCACACCATGTGAAAGATACATTAACTGTAGTAACCCAGAATGTAACCGTCAATTCTTAGTTACAGAAGAGAACGAACACAAATATCTTGGAGCATGCTCACACGAATGTGCATCACACGAAAGAAACCGTTACGTAAAAGCACACAACATTAGCGAAGAAGAAAAAGCAAACCGCTTAGAAAACTTTAAAGCATTAGTATAAAACAAAAAATATCACTAAATAAACCCCCTTACTAATCGAGTAGTAAGGGGGTTTGGTGATGCCTATGGAAATTATGTATCATTAATTAAAACGAAATAACACCTATTATACCAGCAACAAATATCATAAATACTGAGGAACCTATTGCCCATTTCATAACAACTTTTTGGTTTGTACCATAATCTATGCCTAACATACCGACTAATAAATAACCGGCAGCGTAAAGTGGACTTAATACGTGTAATGGTTGTCCTAATATGGATGCTCTCGCCATTTCAGCTTTTGCTACACCGAATTGTTGGGCAGACTCTGCTAAGATTGGCAAAATACCATAATAAAATGGATCATTGGCCATAAAATATGTGAATGGCATACTTAAGATTGCTGTGATGAGTGCGAAGTGATTCCCCATTGATTCAGGAATGACATTTACTAATGCTTTTGCCATCTCATCTACCATTTCAGTACCATTCATAACCCCTGTGAAAATTCCAGACGCAAACACTAAACCTACAACTGCTAATACATTACCTGCATGACGTTTAATTAATTCAGATTGCACTTCAAGGCTTGGATAATTGATTAGTAATGCAATTGCAAAACCAATCATGAATAATACTGGAATTGGTAAGAAACTTGTAATCAATGCGATTAATAATAGTATTGTTAATAGTGCATTAACAATCACAATTTTCGGTCTTAATAATGCTTTTTCATCTTCATCTGTACCATTAGAATTATGCATTTCATCAAGTGTTAAACTTAAATGATTTTTAATACCGACTCTTCTTCTTTCTTTAACACCTAATACGTAAGCTGCAAATACAGCGAATAGTATGCCAGCTATCATTACTGGAATAATCGGTGTAAATACTTCTTCAGTCGTTAACTGTAGCGAAGAAATCGATCTTGCAGTTGGCCCACCCCATGGCGTCATATTCATAACACCAATAGATAGCAGTGCTAACGTTGATAATATGTATAAGTTCATGCCCATTTTCTTATATAAAGGAAGCATAGCCGTAACTGTAATAATAAACGTTGTCGTGCCATCTCCATCTAACGCAACTAGTGATGCTAAAGCTACTGTTCCAATTGTAATCTTAACTGGATCTCCTTTAACAGCTTTCATAATTGCTTCAATAACAGGATTAAATAATCCTGCGTCAATCATAACCCCAAAGTATAAAATTGCGAATACAAGCATAATACCCGTTGGTGCCACTGTTAATAGTCCATCCACCATATATTCGCCTAAATTAGAATAAAACCCTCCAATCAGTCCGAAAGCTGTTGGCACTATAATTAATGCTGCTAAAGCTGACATCTTTTTGCTCATAATGAGAATCATAAAAATGATAACCATTATGAATCCAAGTATTGCCAAATTCATGATGTTGTACCCCCTCTATTGTATTTTATAATTGTAAGCGTTTTTATAAATATTCGCAATAGACTATTTTAAAAATTTTCAGAATATTAATTACCATTTTTTTATATAAAAAATACCATCCAAATGTAATTTGGACGGTAATGTGATTAATTATTTAAAGCTAATTTAATATGTGCTAAATGATGTTCTTCGTGCCATGATAATTTCGCGATTTTAAAGGCTACTGTTGTTTCGCCATTATCTTCATGAATGAATGCGCGTTTCAGTTGTTCTTCAGATAAACTTCGTCCAACTGCAACTATCCGTTCATTAATACCTTCTAACATTCTAAGTGAACATTCGATAGGTAATTCATTATCTGGTAATTCAATCCATTTTTCTTGATCAAAACCAACTATCGTTGGCTTTCTATCATCAGTCAAAGCAATCTTCAAACGTTGATACATATTCAGTTGAGAATCAGCTATATGATGGACAAGCTGTCTAACTGTCCAACTACCTTCTCTGTACTTTTTCTTTAATGCTTCGTCGTTTAATCCATCAACAACTTTTCTTAATCGATTTGCGTAGTTACCAATCTCATCTAACCACTGATTAATATCATTCATTGTTACTTTTTCAGGTAATTCTAATTCTCCAATTGGAAATCTTACATCCACAATAATCACCCTTTTCATTAGATTAAATTCACCTTTATTATAGGTTATATTTAGGATTAATGAAAATTAAACAGATCGTGTCGTGAGAATATCTTGAACACTTTATTGATTGCGAATTCTTTTACCTTCTTCGCTATCAAAGAAATGTGCTTTATTGATATCAAATGCCAATCTTATCTTATCACCTGCATTACTTTGCGTTCTTGAGTCTAGTTTAGCGATAAATGAATTGCCATTTAATTCCGAGTGAATCATAATTTCTGACCCTAATAACTCACTAACTTTAACATCTGATTCAAATGGTGAAGCTATATCAGAATCAATAAATAATGGTTCATCTCTTATATCTTCAGGTCTTATCCCAAATTTTATATTTTTATTTTCATATCCGTTATTTTTAATTAATCTTTGTTGAGCTTCTGTGATTTTGACTACTATATTACCTAGATGTAATTCTTTACCTACAACTTTAGCATCAAATATATTCATTGCAGGTGATCCAATAAATTCAGCTACAAATAAATTCTCTGGCTTATCATAAACTTCTTTAGGTGTACCAATTTGCATGATTTCACCTTTGTTAAGTATCACAATTCTATCTGCCATCGTTAACGCTTCTGTTTGGTCATGTGTGACATATATAGTTGTTGTACTTAATCTTTTATGAATCTTAATAATCTCTGCTCTCATTTGTACTCTTAATTTAGCATCTAAGTTTGATAATGGTTCGTCCATAAGAAATATCCCTGCATCACGTACAATTGCTCTTCCTAAAGCAACCCTTTGTCGTTGGCCACCAGATAAATCTTTAGGTTTTCTTTCTAAATACTCGCCTAACCCTAGTATTTCCGACGCTTCTTTTACACGACTGTCTATTTCATTTTTAGGTAATTTATTTAACTTTAACCCGAATGCCATATTATTATAAACCGTCATATGTGGATACAATGCGTAGTTTTGAAACACCATCGCAATATCTCTATTTTTGGAGTCTATATTATTCATTCTTTTTTCTTCAACATAAAAATCTCCATCCGTTATATCTTCTAAACCTGCCACCATTCTAAGTGTCGTTGATTTCCCACATCCTGATGGACCAACAAATACAATGAATTCTCCATCATCAATTTTTAAATTAAAGTCCTTTACGATAACGGGACCCTTTTTATTATATTGTTTAGTAATATTATTTAATTGGATATTTGGCATAAATTCACTCCTCTATATAATGTTCATATGAATTTGCAACATCGAATAGTATATATTCATTGTTATTATTCACGATTAATTGAATACCTTGAGAAATCTTTCTAGCATAATAGCCAGACGGAATAGACATTGCCGGATGCCCCGTTAAATTAAAGATATTTGTATATTGAACCATTACATCTGATATATCTTCTTCTTTATGACGTCTATTGATATATGCTTGATTAACAAATGGTGTAACAATTGGCATGACTGGTGTTAAAATAACATCGACATCTGAAAACAATTTATTAAACTTTTGTGTGATATAACGTTTCTTATCTAATGCATCATTATAATCATCATTCGAAATCGATGCCCCTTGCTTATTTATAGAAACAATACGCTCTGAAGGATATAAACCTTTTTTCTCTCTATCATATGCAGTTCTAGAAATATCTTTAGTACCTATTGTCCTAGAAACTTTCAAAGGATCGAAACTCATCAAGAAAGATGTGTCTATTTCAACTATTTCATAACCAATAGCTTGTAGAACATGATATGCAAATGACATCATATTATTGATTGTTTCATCATTTCCTTCATTGAAAAAAGCGTTTGGCACACCAATTGTAGGTTTATTTTCTGAATTAGGTTTTTCTTTCAAATGGTTTAAACTATTAAACAGACGCTGACAATCTTGAACTGTTTGTGTAAATACACCAATATGATCAAGTTCTTTAGAAATTGTCGTCATGCCTTCTAAATAAAGCGGATTATACCCAAGTTTAAATCCAACAACTCCATTACACGAAGCTGGAATTCTAGTAGAGCCCGATGTGTCGGTACCAATTGCGTATGAAACGATGCCTTCAGCCACACTTACTGCCGAACCACTTGATGATCCACCTGCAGTAATGTACTGATTGAGAGGATTGATAACATTGCCATACGTTTCATTTTCTGACGTCACACCTAAAGAATATTCATACATATTTGATTTGGCTAAAATAACGGCACCTAGCTCTTCTAATTGTTCAATGATAAATGCTGATTTCTCAGGAAATAATTGATTTCCTCCATATAAAGTACCATTCGAGGTTAATAATCCTTTCATATCAAATACATCTTTAATGACTATAAATTCACCAGCAATATTTGTTTCTTTTGGTATTTCAAGATTTTCAAGCCTATTCATAACGAGATGTTCATCAAAATTAATCAATGCATTACTGTGACTTTTATTAATTTTTTCGATTATATGTTTTGCTTCACGCAATAACTTTTCTGCCTTTATACTCATTATTCACATCGCCTTATTTTTTAAAATTTGTGACTGACTTCATTGCATTTGAAATAACCGAATTTATGACGACAACGATATAATCAATTCCTTGATCAATCGCTTCTGCAGTAGACAGTTCATTACTTGTCACAACACCAATTTTTTTATTGCTGTTTTTCACTTTTTGAATTAAATCATCCAATATGCTTTGGAATTTTTTCGATGATACACCTAATCCTAAATTAATTGATAAATCTGTCTTACCTATAAAGACAACATCTATATAATCTACTGTTAATATTTCATCAATGTTTCTAATAGCTTCTTCAGTCTCTATTTGGATAGCAATTGTTAGTTGCTTATTTGCATGATCTAAATATTCTCTGCCATTATATAAACCATATTTAGCTGCTGGGATTGAATATGAAACACCTCTGTTACCTAAAGGTGGAAATAATGCACATTGAACAGCATATTCCGCTTCTTCCTTATTATTAACCATAGGTATTTGTATGCCATGTGCACCACTATCTAGTACTTTTTGTATCTTATCACTTTTATTTACAGTTCTAACAATTGGCGTAAGACCAACATATTTAGAGACTTTAACTAATTCTGAAATATCAGGTTCGCTAAAGGCACCATGTTCATTATCAATAACAACAAAATCAAAATGCGAATATCCCATCATTTCTATAATGGATGTATGATTTAAACTTAAAAAGCCGCCGATAACTAGCTGTTCTTTATTTAACTTTTCTTTTAAAATGTATGTTTCCATTATCGATAACCTTCTTTTTAAATATATTTTTTCATGACTTTGATTACCGCTTCAGGCTGTTCCATCGTTACAAGATGCCCAGCATCGCTTATAACGTCTAGTGTTGAATGTTCAATTTGACGATTCATCTCTCTGCTAAAACTTACTGGACATACTTCATCTTTTTCTCCAACAATAATATGTGTGTCATTTTTAATTTTTGCTAAAGTTTTATAGTAGTCTTGTCGAAATTCTAATGATTTCAATTGATTTAATAAGGCAACTTCTCCAACATTACGAGACATATCCATTATTTGATTATCTAAATTTTGAGTATGTTTAAAAACTAAATTAGATAATAGATAGTCTCGTGTAATCTTTTCAAATTCTTTTGCCTCTGTTAATGCTTTAAAATGATGCCAATTTTGAATTTGGTTATCATTAGGCAAATATGGATTTGTATCAAATAACAAAAGTTTTTCAATTCTAGATGGTGCTTGATTAACTATTTCTAAACTAACAATACCGCCTAGCGACAAGCCTGCTAGAACAAATTTTTCAGGTGCTTCTTCTAATAAACTTGTTGCCATTTTCTCTATACTATCTTCTTGTGTAACATCTCCCATTACAACGTGATATTTATCCGAAAAATATGCCATTTGCTTTTCCCATAACTGTTCATCACATAACATGCCAGGTAACAATATCAAAGTTTTTTTATGATTCATTTTGTATTAAACTTCTCCCATATTTAATTTTTCAGCCATTTCTTTTTCAAGGTCTTTAAAATTACTCGGTGGAATCATTTTTCCTTTGTTATCTACTTTGAAATCATATTCTTCACCTTTTTTCACTACTTTTGGATCCCATATTGGATCAGGTCTATCAAACACTTCATGTTGTTCTAATATTGAGAATATCCAAGATTCTTCTTCAGATAAATTTTCAAATCCTCTAAACATATATGGTGGTAAAGAAATCATATCCCAAGGTTCTAATATAATTTCACCTTCAATTTCATCTGCACTATTACCCCAATAGAATCTCCACTTACCCGTTAATATGAAAAATGTTTCGATATATTCATGCGTATGATAAGCTGGACCATTTCCTTTAGGTGCTTTCACCATACCGATTTGGAAACCATGTGGTTCAGTTATTTGAGGACTATAGTTTTCATTTTCACTTGCTGTATCACCAATAAGTGCATAATTTAAACGGTTATGTCCAGGAACGATACTGTCTATAAACATTAATGGAATTGCTTGATTCTTAATTTCGTTAAATCTTACTACCCAATTATTTTCTAGTTCATTTTGTGTATAATTTGTCTTTTTAGTCATGATCATTTCCCCTTTTTTATAATCTATTAAATGCTGACATTTTATGGCCATGCAATCCTTCAATATTGGATTGCTGAACTGAGTGATTTGCTAATAAATCAATACCTTCACCACTTATTTCTTGGAAAGTAGCAACTTTTAAATAAGTACCAACCCATAACCCACCTGTAAATCTTGAAGCTTTATTTGTAGGTAATGTATGATTCGTACCTGATACTTTATCTGAGAATACGACAGAACTATTTTCACCTAAGAAAAGCGAGCCAAAGTTGTTTAATTGATTACCAATTTCTTCATAGTTTTGACAATGTACATGGATATGTTCTCCAGCTATTTCATCCGAGACTTGTATTAATTCTGCTTCATTTTCAGCTATGATAATCTCCCCATGCTTATCCCAAGATTCAAATACTGGTGAATCTTGTTTAAAAGCCTTAAATTGCTCTGAAATTTCATGTAACGTTTGTTCAGCATTTTCTTTAGATGTTGTAATGAGAATCGCTCTAGCATTTGGATCATGTTCTGCTTGTGCTAACAAGTCTGATGCACATAATTTTGGACTAGAATTACCATCCGCTAACACAACAACCTCACTAGGTCCAGCTAACATATCAATACCAACTTTTCCGAAGACTTGTTTTTTAGCTTCTGCAACAAATTTATTACCTGGACCTGTAATAATATCTACTTCTGGAATCGTTTCAGTTCCATAAGCCATTGATGCTATCGCTTGTGCCCCACCAACAGCATATATTTCGTCTACACCAGATTGGACTAATCCATAAACTGTTGCAGGATGTATGGATCCTTCAAATGCAGCTGGACTACATGCGATGATTTTCTTCGCACCCGCTACTTTTGCAGGGGCTACAACCATAACCCCTGACGATAATAACGGATATCTTCCACCCGGAACGTAAGCACCAACTTTCTCTATAGGAATGATTCTATGTCCCATCCTAATACCATCACCAAAATCTTGGTCTATAGGCTTCATACTATTCATTTGAGCTTCTGCGAAATTCTTAACTCTCGTTACAACTTGATCGATTAATGCTTTTGTTTCTTCATCTAATTTTTCGATTTGTGTTTTAATTTCTTCATCAGAAAGTTTAAACGTTGCTCTAGTTGAATTTCCGAACTTTTGTTCATATTCCTTTAAGGATTTATCACCATTATTTTTAATGTTATCGATTATGTCAGAAACAATATCCACGACATTTTTATTTTCTTGTTCGCTTACTGCATTTGATTTTTTTAAAAACTCCATTTTATATCCCCCTTTATTTCACTGCTCCGGCACTCATACCTTTAACAAATTCTTTTCTTACAATAAACATAAATACAATTGTAGGTAACGCATATAAAATACCTGCTGCAGCCATCTCATTCCAAATAACACCATTTTCTCCGACAAAGTATGAGAGTGCGATCGGTAAAGTTACAGCTTTTTGATTTGTTAAAATTAAACTGAACATATACTCATTCCATACAATGACAAAGCAGAATACAGTAGCTGTTATAATACCTGGCTTAGCCATAGGTAGAATAATATGCCATATGATTTGTAATTTATTTGCGCCATCAATTGATGCTGCTTCTTCAATACTTATAGGAATGCTGTCAATGAAACCTTTAATTAACCAAATTGCATAAGGAATCGTATGTCCTAAGTTAACAATAATTAATGCGATTAATGTATCAAGTAAGCCCCACTCTTTAAAAAGCGTAAAGAATGGAATCACATTGACGATTAATGGAATAAATTGAGTAGACAGGATCAAAAATAACAATAATTGTTTACCAAAAATATTAAATCTCGATAAGCTATATGCTGCTAAAATACTGACTGGTAAAGTGATTAAGAGTGCAACTAGTACAACAATTGAACTATTTAAGTAATAAGCACCAAATTCGTACTGACTACTAAATACATTTTTAAAATTATCTAATGTTGGCTCAAAAATCATACTTAAAGAATATACATCTTCACCACTTTTAAAAGCTGTCAACACAATCCAAAATATTGGGAAAAAGAGACAAATTACGATGAATATCGTACCTATTAATTCAAATGCATTAAATAGTTTGCTTTTTAAAATATTCATTATGACCATTCATCTCCTTTCACTAGCTTTCTCATATAAATCATGACGAATATAATTGTTATGATTGCGAGAATATAACCTAGCGCTGCGCCATAACCCATTTCAAAGTATCTAAATGATGTTTGATAGACTAAGAAGTTTAATACTTCAGTTGAATTACCTGGACCGCCACTCGTCATGGTAACGATTGGATCAAATTGCTTAAGTGCAAACATTGTCATTAATATTGTCGCTAATAAAATGATCGGTCGTAAAAGTGGTAATGTTATTTTGAAAAATATTTGAATATAATTAGCTCCATCCATTCTTGCCGCTTCATAGACTTCTTCAGGCAATCCCATAATTCCACTAATAAACATAAGGGACATAAATGGTAGCCATATCCAAACAGCAACTGAAACTAATGCAAATAATGCGGTCATTGGATTTCCTAACCATACAATATGGTCTAATGGAGGAAAGATTGTTCCAATAATCTTATCAAATACACCATAATCTGGATTTAACATAAACTTCCAAGAGTAACCGACTAATGCTGGACTCAAAGCAAATGGTATAATCAAAATTGCTCTTATAAATGACAAATATTTTTTATCTCTACTTAAAAGTAACCCTATTAAAATTGCTAATGCTATCGTGATAAACACAGTAGCTAATGTAAAAATGAGTGTTACTTTCACGCTATTCCAAAAGATAGGATCTTTAAATGCTCTAATATAGTTATCTAAACCGATAAATTGTCCAATTTTATTAGATGTTGTTAAATCCCATTCATGCAAACTAATCCAAAAGGAATTAATCATTGGATAAAATGTAACCATTGCCAAGATAATTAAAGCAGGAACAATCATGAGATACTTAAAATATTTTGACGCCATACAATCCCCCCTTTATTTATCGTAGTAGCCTTCTGAATCGAGTAACTTCTCGACATCATCTGCAGCTTTATCTAAACTCTTTTCGACATCATCTCCAGTTGCCATATTCGAAATTTCTCTACTTAATATATCCGATACTCTTGGCCAAATTCTTGATGTTGGTAAAGTATCCGCTTCTTCAAAGCTGTCCCCAGCTATATTAAATAAGTTATCTCCTAAATCATTCAGTTCTTTATCTCTCAGATTCTTCTTCTGCACAATATCAGTCGAGAATTGCTCTGGTGGTGATTTTTTTGTTAATGAATCTTTTACTATGGATTTTTCATTTTCTTCCTCGCTTAGCCATTTCATGAATTTCCAAGCATCTTTTTTGTTTTTTGAATCTTTCATCATACCTAATGGGAAAGTTGAGATACTGGATACTTTGTCTCCACCTTTCCAAGTCGGAACTGGAACAAATCCTACATTATTTTGTACTTCTTTAGCAGAATCTGCGCCATTAAAATCTGAATATACCCACCACCAGCCAAGCCACATTGCTGATCTACCTTGTTTAAAATGCGTTCGTGAGTCTTGTTCTCCAAACTGTACAGACCCTTTAGGCGCACGGTCTTTTCGAATTAAATCTATGTACTCCTTAGTCGCTTCAACACCTTTTTTGTTGTTGAAAATAGGTTTCATATTCTTATCGAAAATATCACCATCATTTCCCCATAAATAAGAAGTCCACATGTACAAGTTCTGACCATTATTACCTGATTGATAATAAGGTGTTATGCCATATTTACCTGTTTCTTTTTTAATTTTTGCGCTTGCTTTATTTAAGTCTTCCCACGTTTTTGGAGGTTCAATATTTAACTTTTTGAATATATCTTTTCTATAAAATAAAAGTTGCGTATTGGCTCTTAATGGTAAGCTATAAATTTTGTTATCATACGTTGATAATTTCATCGTTGATTCAGGAAATCTATCAAAGAACTTTTTGTCTGTATAGCCATCTAATGGCTGTAAGAATTGTTTTATAGATGGACCCATAACGTCAGCATAAGTCACTAAATCAAAACTCGGTTCCTCCGAAATACCCTCAGTCGTAATTCTGTTTAATAAATTTTCGTATGGTACACCTACGAACCTCACTTTAATACCTGTTTCTTTCGTAAATTCTTTACTTCTAGCTTCCCAAGCATTAAATTGTCCAATATTTCCTTCTGTAACAGCAATGGTTATCGTATGCTTGTCGTTTGAGTTTCCTTTTTTGATATTACCTTGAGCACAACTGCTCAGTAATAGAGTTGCTACAATAAGAATGGTAACTATTTTTTTATTCATAACATCTCTCCCCTCATGAATTATGAGACCCCTGTGAAATTACCATCATCATAACTATCAGATTCTTCATTATTTTCAGTCTTTTCTGTGTAGACTTGTCTCAATACATCCAATCCATCGAATAACATCCATTCCTCTATAATCTTTTTATTTCTTACTTTGTAGTGGTTAATGCCATTTATCTCAATTGTCTTACCGCTCGCTTTTCCAAAATAGCCAATACCGCCATGTACACCTTGAATTCTCCATCTTACTGCGACATCCCAGTTATCCTGACCTTCTCTTTTGTTATTTGTAACGCGATCAATAATCACTTTTCCGTTTGGTATAGATGAGAATAAATTTAAGAATGTCCCTTGAATTTCACTATGCCCAACCATGTCTCGGTTTCTTACAAAGTGCAATACAGCATTTTTTTCATAATGATCTTTAACTTTATTGATAGATTTTCTTGACCAAATTTGGTTGAACATCGTTAATATAAAATCACCAATTTCAAAATTATTATATTTAGGTACATAATGACTTGGTTGCAAACCTTCTTCAGCTGATTGTGAAATATTAAATTGTAACGTTGGCGATAAACTACGCGTTTGTTTAGCAATTCTTTTCGCGATTTCAATAGGGTCAAAGCCAAGTTGTTCCACCAAATGATGTGTATCCATTACTAACCACTCTTCATATATTTTATTCTGATAGATTAAGCAGTCTGCGGTCGTTCTAAACATCACTTTTCTTCCTGTCGCTTCACCATACAATGTATCTCCAAGGTTAGTTCCGACAGATTTACCTCTATGAGAAGTAAAGAATCCATCTTTATCATTTCCAGACCATATGACACTGTAACCTAGACCTGATCTATCTGGGAAAGACTGCAATGTTTGCAATGTTCCAGATATTACTTCATTGACACCATGACTATTTACTAATCCCCTATGAATTTGAACACCATAGCTATATGTGTCATATATAAGTCCGATATCTTTTTCTTTCCATATTTGTCGCGTGATTTTCACAATATAATCTACAATATTTTGATAATCTCCAAAGCCTTCCATAGATTGCTTCTTCATTTTGCTTGGATCAATATTGATATAACCTTCGTCATCCATTGAATCAATCATGTTTACTTCTGAACAATCTGCATAGTGTAATACAGATGAATATTCTGCTTCATTTCCTGTATTTACTTTCTTTACTTCATTCGTATTTTTCTTTTCTTCAGCCATATTAAGATTCCCCTTTTTTATTTTGAAGTATTTTCCGAATTTATGAATGCGCTTTCAAAAATCACCAAACAGTCCAACCCCCATCGACAAACACCGTACTACCGGTCATCATATTTGAAGCATCCGATGACAATAGTAGTACACTGCCAAATAAATCTTCTTTATTCGCGAGTCTGCCTAACGGTATTCTATTTAATATACGCTCTTTGAACGCAGGATCTTCAAACCAATCTTCAGTTAAATTTGTTTTAATAAACGTCGGTGCTATCGTATTAACATTGATATTGTATTTAGACCATTCAATGGACAATGCTTTTGTAAATTGAGCAATGCCACCTTTTGTAGATGAATAAACGGATCGTTCATAATAACCTACATAGCCCATTTGTGAACTTATATTTATAATTTTTCCTTTGTTGCTTTTTTTCATATATACACCAATATATTTCGTTAGAAAGTAAACACTTTTGAGATTAATATCCATTTGTTTATCCCAATCATCCAGTGTTACTTCTTCAATTGGTTTTTGTATATTAATACCTGCATTGTTGACCAATATATCAATTTGACCAAAATCTTCATAAATGCTTTCTGCTAAAGCTTCTAATTTGTCATGTTGCGTTAAATCAAATGGATAGATTCTGGTTCGACTATCATAATCAGAAAGTTCCGCTTTTAATGCTTTTAGTTGTTGTTCATTTCGTGCTATAAGTGCTATATTAGCGCCATTTGCATATAATAACTTTGCGATTTCTTTACCGATTCCTTTACTCGCGCCTGTAATGACTGCCGTTCGTCCTTTTACTGAAAAAATTTGTTCAGTATTATATTGATTCATTGATTCAACAACCTCCTTCTTTAGCTTCACCTGTTGTTTTTCTCAGTATGAGTTGTGGTTGAATAACAATATCTATATCGTCATTCACATCTTCAACACCGATTTGTTTCATTAAGTTCTCAATTGCTAAAGTAGCCATTTTTTCTTTCTGTTGTGCAATAGTTGTTAATTGTATAAATGAATTGCCAGATATGTCGATATCATCACAGCCAATGACTGATATATCTTGTGGAATTTTTAATCCTTCTGAAACAGCTGCTTCCATAATCGCTAAAGCCATATTATCTGTTGAAGAAAAATAAGCTGTGGGTGGATTTTGTGAGTTCATTAATTGTTTTGCAAATTGATATACTTTTTTATATTCTAATTTATCCATATACATTAATTCTTCATCCACTTCGAGATTGTATGTATGAATAGAAGATAAGAATCCTTGTAACCTATCATAAAATGTTGAAAATTTTAGAGGCCCTGATATATATGCAATTCTCTTATGATTCAGTTCCACAAGGTGTTTAATCGCCATTGTAGCCCCTACATAATTGTCTAATACGACATGCCTGTTGTAGCCCTCTTTATAAATTCTTCTGTTATAAGTAATAATGGGAAATTTTCGATCGATTAAGTTCACGATAATGTCATTCGTCATTCTAGTAGAAGCAACGATAATTCCGTCCACTCTTTTAGCAGTCAAACTGTCTACTGATTTTTTGAAATTATCAGGGTCGCTTTCTGAATCAATGATAATGACTTCATAATTGTATTTTCTAGCTTCTCTTAAAATTGTTTGAGCAGTTTCTGAATAAAAAGAATTAGAGATATCTTCTATTATTAAACCAATTGTATTGGTCTTATTATTTGCTAAGCCTCTCGCAATTTCATTAGGAGAATAACCTAATTCTTTGATTGCATTTAATACTTTTTCTTTCGTTGCCGCCTTAATATATGGATAGTTATTTAATACTCTTGAAACAGTTGATTGCGATACTTTAGCATGTTTCGCAACATCATATATACTAATTTTGTCCATATAATCCTCCTTTTTGAAAGCGCATTCAAAACTTAGTGATAATATACACCACGATTTTTATGATTGCAAATAGTAATTTTAGTTTTATTTTTACACCGAAGAAAAACGATTGTATTTTATTTTCTAAATATAATTATTTTCTTCACCATTTAATTAGTTTGTTCTCATAGCGAAAAAGTCAGTTTTTAAGAACAATTATTTGTTCTATAAGCATTTTTTATATAGCAAACTTCATTAATGATGAATGATTTAAATATTTTAGAATTTAGAGAAAGATATTTATATAGCTTTATAAATATTTAAAAAATTCCTTACTGACCATCAAAATTATGTGTAATTTATAAAAAAACAGGAACACCAATTGGCGTTCCTGTTATAAGATTCATATTTATTTTGTGATTTTCACTTTACCGACTGAGTTGTCTTTACTTTTTGCTGAT
>ERZ1023497.242-NODE-242-length-19705-cov-112.741476_pt1 | contig 19705 bp, 15 predicted proteins | sample MGYA00380543_ERZ1023497 | MGnify/ENA primary metagenome ERZ1023497 (study PRJEB33173, sample SAMEA4830384) | metagenome | study: EMG produced TPA metagenomics assembly of the PRJEB25223 data set... | reverse complement strand
TGCTTAAGCGTAGGGTTGTTTTTTATTATACAGCACTATAATGTTCAGCGATAAAGTGTTCTAATCGACGCATGCCTTCTTTTAAAACTTCTAAGTCATATGCATAAGATATTCGAACATGTCCTTTACCATAATCAGTAAATGATGATCCAGGTACAATGGCTAAATGAGCTTCTTCTAATAATTGGACGCAAAATTCAAAGTCATTGTCTGTAAACTTGCGAATACTAGGAAAAATATAAAATGCTCCTTCGGGTTGAGCATCTAATTCAAAACCAAGTGATTCTAATTTTTGAACTAAATAATTTTTACGTTCAATATAAGCTTCGTTCATATATTGAGGCGCCTCTAAACCTTCGTTTAAAGCAGCTATACAAGCGACTTGTGCAGGTACATTTGCACAAATGCAATTATAGGCATGCATGAACGTCAGTTTTTCAATTAAATATTCAGGACCAATTAAAAAGCCAATCCGAATGCCAGTAGCAGAATGTGATTTACTTAGACCACCAATTAATAACAGTTGATCACGAATGCTGTCAAATTGTGCAAATGATGTATGCGTACCATTAAACGTATTTTCCGCATAAATTTCATCACTGATAATAAATAACTCATGTTGCTGTAAAGTCGTTACTAACGCTTCGACTTCGTTAAAAGTTAAAGTGACGCCAGTAGGATTGGTAGGGTAGTTAAGTAATATTGCCTTCGTTTTAGCTGTGATATGTTGTTCAATCGCTTCAGGTGTAATTTTGTAGTTGCTGTGAGTTGTGTCTATATAAACGGGTTTGCCACCTAACGTTTCAATTAAAGGTATATAGCCAGCATAAATGGGTCCAGGAATTAATATTTCATCCCCAATGTTTATAATACTTCTTAATGATGTATCTAACGCTTCACTCGCACCATTTGTAATAATAATTTCTTCTTCAGAGTATTGGAAATTATATTTATGATAAAAATATTGGCTTACAGCACGTCGTGTCTCTATTAAACCTTTGTTATGAGAATAGCTTGTCATATCTTCATTGATCGCGTTAATATACGCATCTTTTACGACTTGTGGCATATTAAAATCAGGTTGACCTATAGTTAAATTGACACAGTCCTCTATATCTTTCATCCGATTAGAAAACTGTCTAATACTAGGTGCTCTTAAATACTGTGCGCGATCGTTTAATGAAAGTTTCATTTTTTTCACCTCAAAATAAAATACCGAATTGTAATTTGATAATAGTTATGTATAATTTGAATATTTCAAATTATTTCTATCATAACATATTTTCTAAGACTACAATTCGGTAAAATATTAACCTTTAAAATTAGAAGGCTTCTCTAAATTAATTACTGGATTTGTCCATTTTGCAACTTTGTATGAAGACAATAGATAGACAATAATACATGTTACAACAATTAAATAAATATAGGTTAAGAAGGACGTAGGATCTTTAAATGGGTAAATTTTGAAACCTCTAATAATCCCAATAAACAATCCATGTAATAAATACACTTGCAATGTCCTAGTTCCAATATAGGTAAAAATCCTTTTCTTTTCTGGTACCAAATTTAAAAAAGAAAACATTGTTATTAATATCGTGAAATATAAAAACAACCTTTTAAGTGGACTGTACAAACCTTCTTCATCTTCTAAAGAAGTATAAGGCGAACTGCCTAACAACCAATCGGAATTAATAGGATGAAGGGTATAGCCTATGTAAAAGACAATCAACACTAAAATTGATAGTGGGATGAACTTTTTGTTTCTTAATACTTGTGTATGTTCTTTTTTAAATAAATAGCCTAGATAGAATATTGGGAAGAAAATAATAGTTCTGGAAAAACTTAAATAATTACCAATATCATCTGAAAAACCAGCAAATAATGCAATTATAATTGCAATAGGTAAAACAAAATATGGTTTATAATTTTTAACTAACACTAAAATGATATGGAAAAAGAAAAGTGTTAATAAAAACCATAATGCAAATACTGGATCAAAAGGATCGAGTGTGACATTATCTTCTTTACCTGTAAAATAATAATATAAAGAGAAGAATGCAAAAAATATAAAATAAGGAACAAGTAACTTTTTAGAAACCTTTTCTAAATATCCTGGTTGACCAGCTTTTTTAGCAAAATAGCCTGATATGAATAAAAAACAAGGCATATGAAAGCTATAAATAGTTAGATAGAGAGACGTTAAAAAAGTATCTGATTCAGTATAAGGTTGTAATAAATGGCCAAATACAACTAAAAAAATTAACAATGCACGTGCATTGTCGAAAAAGAAGTCTCTTTCTTTAATTTGTGTCATGATTCTTCTCCTTTAGTAAAAGCTCGCTATTTATAATTTATTATAAATTGGATACGAAATGCAACAATTATGTCATGAATGTAGATTATTATTGAGCATTTGATAGAATATCTTTATAATTAAAACTATTAAAAATAGTATAGAATAAATATTATATAGTGGAGATGGTCAACTATGTATAGACAACTAGAAAAATTAATCACACATACGAGTAACGAGTTGAATTTAGTAAGTAGGCATTTGAGTCAACGTACAGAATTATCACCAGATCATATTGATTTACTTTCCATTTTATTTGATTACTCAAAGCTGTCGCAATACGATTTAACTATGAAACTTAATAAAGAACAATCAATTGTTTCTAGGTGGATCAAAAAATTATGCAAATTAGGTTATATTATGAGTATACAAAATAAAACAGATTTACGTTGTAAAGATTTAATTATTACAGAAAAATCAAAGTTATTAATTCAGCAAATTAACGACAGTAGGGTAGCATTAATTGAAGCAAGATGCCAAAGTTTATCACAAGAAGATATTTTATTATTTCAAATGTTATTGTTAAAGCTATCTAGTTTAGAACAATACAAACAAAATGGTCCTAGATTATAATAATTGCTAAAAGCATGAGCATTGTACTATTTTTAACAGTTATCTCAGATTCAAACATGGTCATAATTAATAAATAAAACAGGTGGAAGTTAATTAACTTCCATCTGTTTCACTTTGTTGACAGTTTTTTGTGCACGCTTTCCGTGGGACTGCCTCAGCCTGTAGTCTTCGGCTCGTGCTTTTCCCGCAGTAGCTGTCTCAAAATAGTGTCAATATTAAACTAAAATTATTAGTGTTGTTTATGAACTTGTCGAAAACAAATTTTGTCTTAATAATGGCAGATTACTTATAGTCTCAGTTATTTTATTAAAATTATTATTTATTCAAAACCTATTTGGCATCAAATTAATGAGACAAACAATTAAAGAAATAGAAATAAATATAATTTAACTTTGCTTTAAGATTTAAAGATACTGTAAAAACGCAATATCAATTAAGCAGTGAAACAGTAGCAAAAAGCCTGAGTGGCACAAAAACACTGTTATTTAATAAAATTAACTAATAACTATAATAATAATCGAATTCAACAAAAACTAGGCTACTTATCCCCTAGAAAATATAGGGAATTAGCAGCCTAGAACATAGTGTTTTTATTAAGTTCTCATTCTAAGGGTTCAGCGCCTCTATCACCTAAAGTTTGTCTACGTTATTAGTATTTACTTTATTTTGTGTAAGTGTTTACGTCAAAATATTTGCCGACTTCACCCATAGTGTCATAGAAGTTTTTAATACGAGTTGCATTTTTTTCTGCCCATGAAATATCAGTGGCATATTGATGATCGCCTGGATTTTCTGGGTTCCAACGCATTTTATATAATGTGTTTTGACCTTGGTTGATATATGAGTTAGCAATGAATTTAGCACCACCGACAATGGCTTTCTTAACTGTATCCCAACCTTCTTCTTTGGCACGTGTAAATCCTTGTTTGACAGCGTCATGATCTACAGCACCAATGCCAAACATATTATAATATTTGTTTGGTCCATCAGTTGTAACTTCATCATCAACAACGTCACCGCCATTTGCAAGCTCAGAAGTTCCGTTTCCAGTTTCAAGTAACGCATGTGATACTAAATATACTTCGTTGATATTGTAAATTTTAGCAGCTTCACTAAACGCTTCACCTTGACCTTCTAAGATGCCTTTACCATCAAGTAATTCATTTATACGGTTCGCATCAATATTTTGTGATTTGTCTAGACGTAAAAATTGATATTTTTGTGTCTCATCATTGGCAATACGGCTAGAATCCATAGCATATTTGATTTCACCTAGATTTGCATCTTCCCATTCACCTGGTGTGTGTTGTACTTGAGGTTTGAATTTAAGATTATATTGAGCTAAAGCAGCTTCATCTAAAGTTTGGCCTGTGCTGTAATACTTAATAAGCTCTTTACGTAAATCAGTTTCCTTAATCCATACCATTTCGCCATTAGCTAATTTACCGTAGTACCAAGTAACACCATCAATTACTAATTTTTTATAGCTTGTAAAAATGCCTTCATTGTAATCACTTAATGAGCCACTTGCTTTACCGTATGGATCGTTATAGTAATAACCGTCTTTGTTGTAAATAACATAATCATAGCGACTCTCAACTGCATCATCTGAAGCATTAGTATTATCATCTTTATTACTTGCTTCATTAGTAGCAGTAGGGTGGTGTTTTGCATTTAAGTCGTTAGCAGCTATCCAACCAGTTTTATTATTGACAATACCATAAACATATTCGTCTTTATCTACATGTAACGATTTAGATGCTTTAAAATCATTTTGTTGTAAATTATTTAAATCATCTAATTTTTGAGCTTTTGAGCCCCACGGAACAGCATATAGACCATTATTTGTTGGTTTAACTGTGTAATTGCCACTTTTTGCTGCAGATTGGCTTAAATTACGTGTATTAATATCTTTTGAATTTACCCAGCCAATAGGCGTATTGTCTTTATTATTTTGAATTAAGACATACGTATTATCACCTTGAGTACGTTGTTTACCAACTGTAAATGTTTTATTAGCATATTTTGTACTATTTAATGCTGTATTACCATTTACAGATGTTTTAATTTCAGGCTTTTCTGTAGTAAATTGACCCAGTTGTTTAACATTTTTAGTTGCTGTTTGTGTCGCAGTATTTTGCGTATTTGTGTTGGCTGTTCTTGGTGTTGTTTCTTTAGTTGCTTCTGTTGTTGCTTCTTTAGTTGCACTTTGCTGTACTACAATATCACCAGTTTGCATCCAACCGAGATTATCTTTTGATTTTTGATCAGTAATTAAATAGAATGATTTATCACCATAATCTGCTTTTTTAGTTAGGTCGTATGTTGTGCCATTAACATATGATTTTTGAACACCTTGTTTGTCATATACAGAAGTGTACACACCATTGTTATTTTCCTTCACAGTACCACGTGTATTTTCTAATTCACTTACTGTTAACTTGTCAGTTGTAGTATTTTCATCTTGTTTGACTGTGATGTCACCAGTCTGCATCCAACCGATACTATCTTTTGATTTTTGATCAGCGATTAAATAGAATGATTTATCACCTAATTTAGCTTCTTTCGTTAAATCATAAGTTGTGCCATTGACGTATGATTTTTGAACACCTTTTTCGTCATATACAGAAGTGTATACACCATTGTTATTTTCTTTCACAGTACCTTGCTTATCTGTTAATTCATTTACTGTTAATTCGTCATTAGTAGAAGGTGTTTCTGTATCGTTAGTATTATCATCGTCCTCACTTGTATCGCCTGAATCGCTTGAACCACTTTCTCCCCAATCAGCTACTTGACCAGTTTGAATGAGATACTTTTCATTGATTAAGTCGTAAAGTTCATCATAGCTATAATTATTGCGAGCTAAGTAATCATGTGGATCGGTATGATCTGTTCCACCTAAATAGTTACTAACTGCTTTATGTGTCCATACAGTACCTTGACCATCATATTCAGCACTGTCAGGTGATAAGCCGTAATAACGTAGATTTGTTGCTGCGTAATCAGCGTAATTGTTCATTGAACGTGCGAAATCTTCTGGTGTATGCGTGTGAACTAATTCTACTTGGATATATCTTTCATTGGCTACTGGACCACCGCCCCAAGATAAGTAGTCTGTATTTGCAGTTTCGATAATGCGGTCACCATCGACATAAGCATGAACAAAGGCGTTATTATAATTATTTTTCATATAATTAATTTCGCCTTCAATAGTTGAATTATCATTTGCTGTATCATGTAAGACGATACCTTCAGGAGCACCATTACGATAATCATATTGTGGTAAATAATCAGCTATATCTGATTCATAATTTGGTGCAGTGAAATTTTGTTCTCTAATATAATCATTTACGCTTGAATCTACAGTAGGTTGGTATTTAGGTAAGTCACCAGCCTCACGTTTCACAGTAGTATTATTATCATCTGATGTAGAAGTTGCAGCAAAACTACGCATTTTTGGTGCTGATTCTAAACGCATTGTTCTAGGTTCTACCTGTTGTTCGTTTGTAGCTTCCGTAGTCAATGTATTGTTTTCAACATCGTCGTTTGCAGTTTCTGTAGTTAATGTATTACTTTCAACATCATTGTTTACCGATTCATTAGTAGCTGTAGTTTTATCAGTATCATCTTGGACACTGCGATTTTGAGTAGCAGTTACTACTGGTGTTTGATCATCTTGTGGTAAGTCTTCAGAGGATTGACCATCTGTTACTGATGTTTCATCTGAATTTTGTGCTTGTACGTCACTAACATTAGTCGTTTCATTTTGAGCTGTTGCGTCATTATCGGCTTTATCTTGTTGTGCTTTATCAGTCGTATTATCTTTAGCTTGCTCGTCGGCTTGAGTATTAACATCATACTTAACGTCAGAGCCAGTAGTTGATGTAATATCATCTTGTTGACTAGCTTCAGCTGAACTGTTTTGATCTTGAGCACTAACTTGTGCGTCATTGTCATCAGAAGTAGCATCATCTTGTAGTGCTTTCTCAGTCATATTATCTTTAGCTTGGTCGTCAGCTTGAGCATTAACATCATACTTAGCGTCAGAGTCAGCATTTGAAGCAGCAGCATCTTGTTGACTAGCTTCAGCTGAACTGTTTTGATCTTGAGCACTAGCTTGTGCGTCACTGTTATCAGAAGTAGCAGTGTCTTGTAGTGCTTTCTCAGTCATATTATCTTTAGCTTGGTCGTCAGCTTGAGCATTAACATCATACTTAGCGTCAGAGTCAGTATTTGAAGCAGCATCATCTTGTTGACTAGCTTCAGCTGAACTGTTTTGATCTTGAGCACTAGCTTGATAGTCATATTGAGTATCAGTTGATTGTGCACTGTTCGCTGATGAAACATCCTTATCAGTATTCGCTGTATCTGTGTTGTCAACTTGTTGCTCTGTAGTTGCTTCATTATTTTGTGCCGAATCTTCATTTGTTAACTCGTCTAATTTGGCATCGTAAGTGGAAGTTGCTTCATTTTGAGTTTCTTCTACAACAGATGGGTCTTTATAAGCTTGTGTTCCCGAAACGTTTGTCGTAGGGTTACTTACTTCTGACTTTGTCTGCTCAACTTGTTTAACTGTGCTATTGTCATCTAAAACATTTTTATTTGTAGTTTGATCCTGTGTTTTCTCAGAAGCTTGAGCGTGATGTGTAGTTAAAGCTGTTCCTGCAAGTGTCAGAGCAATAATAGAAGGTGCTTTATAATTAAACTTTTTCTTTTGCATGAAACTACTCCTTTATGTATAAATTTGTTTTCATTATAATACGTCAAAAGTCTTAGAGGGTCATTTTTCATTAATTTGTAATATAATAGTAATGTGCAATAATATTGTAAACTTCTATGAAACCGCGTAATTACAATAGATTTATGTTAATTACATATAATAAATATTACAATGGTTGCATAGAATAGTAATAATAATTAGTATTGCGCTATTATATTGATTTGACCATTTTGACATGTTTTATTTCTTCCTCATAAAAAATGTCTCCGACACTGTTATACCCCAAAGATGAGTAAAATAACTTCGCGTGTAGTTGCGCATTTAAAATAAGTTTTGTGTAACCTTGTTGTGCGGCTGATTTTTCGACGAATTGCATTAATTTTTTTCCATAACCAGATTTTCTAAATGCAGGATGAATGGCTACTCTTTCGATTTTTACACCTTGTTCATATTGTCTGAAGCGTGCAGTAGCAAAAGGCTGTTGATTGTCATTATAGCCAATAATATGTGTTGCAATTGCGTCATAATCATCTAATTCATTTTCGACTGGTACGCCTTGTTCTTTTACAAAAACTTCCTTTCTAATATCAAAAGCATCTTGTTTTTCTGCTTCTGTTGTTACTATTTTGAACATAGTATCCCTCATTTCTTATAAATAAAACCCTATCAAAGCTAAACTAAGATAGGGTAGTAATCATACATTTATTGTGCTTCTTTACGTACTATAGCACTATATTGCCAAAATATACGCATTTGTGCAATGTTCCAATTATTCATGCCCATAGTAAAACCAGAAGGTTTAAACAGATTAACGTCTGTAACTTCTAAAGCTGCTGCTATTAGATATTGAATAGGGACACTGATTTGTTTCATTGTTTCAGTTATACCGTTTTGGTCATAGACCCAAGTGAAAGGTAATTCAGATTCGAATACATCCACTTTATCAAATATTTCAGGTAAAGCAACAATGTAACAAGCACCATCGACAACAGGATTTGCATCACTCTCTTTATAATAGAGGCGTAAAGCTTCATAATTTTCTCTATGCGCATGATTAACATAAAAGAATTCATTTCTAAACAATGCCATATCTTTACTATGAATAATCTGTTGTTCTAACATATTAAACATCCCATTGATGTGGGCCAGTTTATCATATGTTTTGCGTGACATATTATGTGCTCCTTTCTTTAATACTGACCAGTAGGCATTTGGTTTGATTGGTTCGTATCAGCGGAAGGTGCCATTTGATCATTATTTTGCATTTGATTTGATTGGTTATTCCCATTTTGTTGCATATTTGGCTCCATATTTTGCGCACCGTTTTGCTGCATATTTGGATTTGGGTTTTGCGCATCGTTTTGCTGCGTATTTGGATCTGTGTTTTGTGTATCATTTTGTTGTTGATTTGAATTTGACTCATTGTTTGATTCATCCTCACTTTGAGATGAATCTTTTTGATTCTTCCTTAACAAGCTTTGATCTATTTCAGTTTGTGGTATGAGTGTACCATAAAAATCAGTCACTCGTTGATTTAAAAACTTGTCTGCGTCATTAATTTTAGGTAAATTTAAATCTTTTCTCAACAAATTCGATGTCTTCATAATGCTTTTTATATCTGGATTATAGTAATAGATATTGTTTAAGTAATCATCTTCACCTTTAAGTTGTGTTGTTTTGATGTCTAAATCACTTTTTAAGTATGTTGTAGCTAAAGATTTAACTTCCTTCGAGCTTAAATTATGTTTTGAATTGTTGCCGACGATTTTAATAACGTCATCAAGTTTGCTGAAAGAATTTTTCTTTTGGGCTTTGGCAATAAGTAGTTTTATTAATTCCATTTGTCTTTGACCACGTTTTAAATCGGAGTCATTGTGACGTGTACGTGCAACAGCTAATGCTTCATCACCATTTAATTTTTGATAACCTTTTTTAACTTTAATTTTACCTGTATCGTCAGTATTTGGTTCATTTAAATTATATGGTACGTCATAGTAAATACCATCAAGTTCATTGACTGCATCAACAAAAGCCTCCATATTAATACGTACGTAATAGTCTACAGGCACATTTAAAGTGCCTTCAACAGCGTCCATAGAGGCAATCGGACCACCAAAAGCATGAGCATGTGTAATTTTATCGTAATATCCTACTTTTGGAATATAACTAATTGTATCACGTGGGATACTTAACATTCTTAGTTGTTGAGTATCTGGATTTAAAGTTGAAAAAATCATGGCATCCGTACGAGATTTGGATGCGCTTTGGCCATTTTTTTTACGTTGTTCATTCTCATCGATACCTAAAAATAAAATCGATACTGGATCTTTTGAAGGGTTAATTTTGGTATCTCGTAAATTGGATTTACGGTTCGAGTCACTTCCATTAAATGAATCGTCAATTGCGCCTTGAGAGGCTTTAAATAACATAATAGTATAAATAACTGGAATAACGACAAGTCCTAATGAAAGTAGAATCAAAAGGTATTTAAAAAGTTTATTCATTATTTTTCTCCCACTTTATTTTATAATTTGTACAAATATAGATGTTAATAAAAAATGTTGTGATTGTAAATTGTATTAAAAAAATGTAAATATTAAAATGTACTATAAGGTAATATTTTATTACTTTGAGAGAAAAATATCAACTATGTTTCATTAAAGTGTGCGCATTGCATAGTGAAATATGATCATTACTTGAGCACCATTGACTATACTTTTTTCATGAATTTCAGCTATAATTAATATGTGTAACGTCATTACTCATTCGCTAAAACTTTGGTAGGAATTTTTAGCTATACTGTTTAATGTTTTCAGTAGTGTGGAAAGTAGATATATATTCAAAGGAAGTTAAAATATAAACGCGGCGCAGGAGGAATTATACTAATGAAACAACAATGGATTGAGAAGTTAGATGAAAGTTTAGTAAAACCATTTTATGAAACGCAATCGGAAGAGGAAGTTGAATATGGTTTTAATAGTACACTATCATTTGGAACTGCAGGCATCAGGAGTACATTTGGTATAGGTCCAGGAAAATTGAATGCTTTTACTGTACGTAAAGTAGCACTAGGGCTAGCACAATTCTTGACTGCACAACATGCAACACCATCAGTGGTTATTCATTTTGATACTCGATATTTGTCAAAAGAATTTTCTGAAGAAATGGCAGGTATTTTAGCAGCTAATGGTGTACAAGTCATATTGGCAGCGAGTTATAAGTCTACACCTGAATTATCATTTGCAGTTAGACATTTAAATGCTACTGCCGGTGTTATGATAACAGCTAGTCATAATCCTAAAAATTATAATGGCATTAAGGTTTATAATGATGCCGGAGGACAATTATTACCTGAGGAATCGACAACATTGAGTAGTTATATAGATGCTATTGATAAGCCGCTAGAGCTAACTAAACCAGATTTTTCAGAACTTAAAGCAAATCAAAAGATACAGTATTTAGATGATACAGTAACTGAAAGTTATATTGAAGCTGTCACAAAGTTGATAGATAAAATAGAATATAATAATGAAAAAGTAGTATTAACAAGTTTACATGGTACAAGTTTACCTATTTTAGAAAATATTTTGACTGGATTAGACTATACAAATTACGTTATTGAAAAAGAACAATCGCAACCAGATGGCGGATTTCCGACTGTAAAAAGTGCCAATCCCGAAGAAGTTGAGGCTTTCGAAAGGGGAATTAGCTTAGCACAAGAAAGCAATGCAAATTTAGTTATTGCTACTGATCCTGACGCTGACCGACTGGGCATTGTTGAAGTTTATGAAGATGGTTCATACCGTTATTTTAATGGTAATGAGATAGGTTTAATGTTAATGAAATTAAGATTTCAAGATCTCGCTGATTTAAATCAACCATTATATATAGTTAAATCAATTGTCACGAGTGAATTAGCTGAAAGACTAGGACAGTTACTCGATGTCGAAATTAATAATGTGTTAACTGGTTTTAAATACATTTCAGAATTATTGGAAGAAAAAGATGCGGAAGAAGAAAAATTATTGCTAGCCTTTGAAGAGAGTCATGGTTATTTAGCTGAATCTATTTCTCGTGATAAAGATGCTATTCAAATTGTGCCATTAATTATTAAATATAAAAATTTATTAGCACAAAATGGACTTACATTTAACAATGTAATTAATGATATTTATCAAAATATTGGAAAATTCAAAGATAAGACAGTGGCATTAAGTTATGAGGGTGCAGCAGGGGTTAACAAAATCAATGCTATTATGGATCAATTTAGAACAGATACAACTTTACCAACTGAGATGTGCGGATTAACAGTTAAACGTGTTGAAGATTATCAACAAGGTATAGTAACAAATATAACGGAACAGTCGGTACAAAGCCTGTCTTTACCTAAAACAAATTTACTAAGATTTATTTTTGATGAAGGTTTTATTGCGCTGAGACCGTCAGGTACAGAACCTAAAATTAAACTTTATTTCTCTTTAAATGTCGACAACATTACAGCAATTGAGGATCAATTTATAGCTAAATATGTAGATTGATAGTACAAAGTTACAAGGAAGGTAAAAGAAAATAAAACAACATAAACTACTTATTGGATTAACAACTTTTGTGATGTTGGTAGTATTAACTTTGGGAGGTACTTATCTATATAAGTACCTTTTCAATGAAGCTACAAAGAAAACAATACCGACCAACAGCCATAACACCACTAGAAAAACAAATAAAGTAGTGCGTATGAACACGACAATGGATACAACTAATAAAGTGTATACACAAATTAATGACTATTTAGAATCAGTAAACTTCAATGGCACCATTACGATTATGCAAGAGGGAGAGTTAAAATTAAATAAAGGTTATGGTATGAAAAATTTTGATACATTACAACCTAATGACGCTAATACGATGTATTTAATCGGGTCAAGTCAAAAATTTTTAACAGGGCTAATGTTAAAACAGTTAGCTATTGCAAAGCAAATTAATATGGAGGCTTCGCTGACACAATATATACCATGGTTTCAAACCATTTATCCATTAAACAGCAATGATTTAATGTTACATCAAAGTGGTTTGTTTAAATATCAGCCCTCTGAACATGTTACGTCAATTCAAGAAGCTACACAGGCAATACAACGTAGAGGTATTAATCCTAAACTCTATAAAAAGCCACAATACAATGATGGTAATTATATTGTATTAGCACATTTGATTGAGGTGATTACTCACCAATCATACGAACAAGCATTTAAACAAATGATAATGCAACCAAATGATTTAAAATTTACAGCTTTTTACAATGATCATAATTTAGCACACAATATGGCAATCGGATATAAACAAGTTAATCAAAAACCAGTGAAACAACAACCGCGCTTTCTAAACCAATATTATGGTGCAGGTAATTTATTTATGGCTCCATATGATATGGCGCAGCTCATTTTAAATTTACAACACAATAAAATATTTTCTGCTGTTGAAACATTACCATTTATTAAAGAAAGTATGACTTCTCGATATCCTAAAGCATATAGATTTGGTTATTATAGTTTCCCTGATAAAAATCGCATCAATGGCGGTTTTTATGGCCAAGTGTTTACAGTATATTTTAACGATCGCTATATCATTGTCATGGGTACAAATTATGAACAACCCCATTTGACTAATGAGTCAATGTTAAAACATATTTTTAAGCATTACTTAAAACAGGAAAATCACAATTATAATAAAACAGGAAAGACATACTAAAAGGCTGGAATAATGTTATTCCAGCCTTAAAATATTATCTGAATGAGCAGATACCATTATGAGATTGTGTGAGTTTTACTTACAATATGTTAAAGCGTCAAAGAAGATTTTTTCGAAAATGTCTGTTTCAATCCCCATAACGACAGTGCAATTAGGATATGCAGATTTTAAATCTGTAACAGTAGCCCCTCTAGTTAATTCCCCAGTTGTTTCGATATCTACGCGAGCTTCTACAATTTGAAAAAGTTCAGGATGTAATAAATATAAAATGGTATATGCATCATAAATGTTAATACCATATTCAAAATCATCTCCACGATAATGTGAAAATAATTGATGCAACATACGTCCTGTATCATTTAAACTTTTCAGTTTCTCTAATTTGGCATGTATTAAAGTCGAACTACGTGCTACATCTAAACCGACCATCGTCAAAGGTAATCCTGAATTAAACACAATATGAGCAGCTTCAGGGTCGCAATAAATATTAAATTCTGCTAATGGTGTGACATTGCCACGGCCGGCACTGCCTCCCATTAAAATAATTTCTTTAATCTGTGTTTTCACTTCGGGATATGTAGTTAATAACAAAGCAATGTTGGTTAATGGTCCAATCGGAATGAGTGTGATGGGTTCTTTACTATTGATAAGTAGGTCATACATTGCTGCAACTGCATTATGAGAAGACAATGTTGATGCGTCTACTTCTTGGAACTCGTAACCATCCATTCCAGATTCGCCGTGGACACTACTGGCACTGAATATGTCAGACAGTAAAGGATGTGATGCACCTCGATGTACGGGAACATTACTATTAAAAAATTGTGTAAGTTTCAATGCATTTGCTGTTGTTTTTTCAATGCCTACATTCCCATTTACAGTGGTCAACATTTTAACATCCAAATCAGGATGATTTAGGGCAATACTGATAGCTGCTGCATCATCAATGCCAGGGTCAGTATCTATAATAATAGGGTGCTTCATAATTAAACCTCCGTTCCAAATTTAAACCTATTACCATTATAATAGGGACTAACGTAAAATTACTAATACAAGCCATTACAATAATGGCAATTGCTCATAATCATAGGGGAGACAAGTAATAATTAAATAAAAAAAAGACTTCTCCGAAGAGAAGTCTTTTTTGACACTTATAAGTGACTTGAATGTCCACCTTGCATTACCCAGTAAGTACCAATAACAGTAATTAAAGTGATAATAATCGCGAAGATTACTTTGAAACCTTGAAGATTACCGTCTTTACCTTCAGTTAAATGCATGAACATTAGTAACTGCACTGCTGCTTGAATAAAAGCAAAGCCAAATATAATTGTAATCTTTGCATTTAAAGTCATTGATGTGTAAAGTGTCACGAAAACTGCTAATATGGTCAAAACGATTGAGGCGATAAAGCCTACTGTATGCTTAACTATTGTATTCATCCACTAAACACCATCCCTATCATATATACGGCAGTAAAGATGAAGATCCATACAACATCTAAGAAGTGCCAGTATAAACTAACTATAAATAATTTAGGTGCATTATCTTCATTTAAGCCACGCATACCTATTTGAATTAATAAACAAATAATCCAGACGATACCTAGTGAAACGTGGGCACCGTGCGTACCTAATAAAATAAAGAAACTTGACCAATAAGAACCGATTGTAGGATTAACACCTTCATGTGCATAGTGTGCGAACTCATAAATTTCAAAACCTACGAAGATTGCACCTAGCAATACAGTGATAATCATCCAAATCATCATTAATTTTTGTTTCTCTTTTCTCATATAGTAAATGGCAATACCACAAGTATATGAGCTGATTAATAACGCAAAAGTCATTATTAATACTAATGGTAATTCAAACAATTCAGTAGTCATTTTACCAGCGTAGTCGCCACCATATTGCAATGTTAATAACGCTGCAAATAACGTACCAAAAAGTGAAAATTCAGCTGTAAGGAAAATCCAAAAGCCAAGTTTATTTAAATTACCTTCATGCGAACGTGCATCAATTGTATTTACATCATGACTCATGACTTACAGCCTCCCTTTCTTTTTTACGTGCTTCACGTAGTCTAGCTTCTGTTTCTTCTACTTCAGAAACAGGAATATGATAACCGTGATCGATTTGGAAACTTCTATAAATCATAGTACCGAAGATACCGATTAAACATAAAATCGCTGGTAATATTGTTTCAAAGACTAAGAAGAATCCACCAATTGTAAAGAAGATACCCATCCAGAAACCAACAGGTGTATTGTTTGGCATATGGATTTCTGAGTAATTATGGTTGTCTAAATAATGGCGACCATGTTCTTTCATGTTTACAAATGTGTCGTAGTCATTCCAATCTGGAGTGATTGCAAAGTTATATTTAGGAGGCATAGCAGAAGCTGTAGCCCATTCTAAAGTACGACCTAAACCATTCCAGTTATCACCAGTTGCTTCTCTTGGAGAAGTGAAGTGACTGTAAACAATACTTACTACTAAGAAAGCGAAACCAATTGCCATAAGTACTGCACCGATAGTTGAGATTAAGTTTAACATCCACCAACCATCTTCTGGCATATAAGTGTATAAACGACGTGGCATACCATCTAAACCAAGTACGAATTGTGGTAAGAAACATACGTTAAAGCCAATCATAAAGAACCAGAAACACCATTTATTTAATGTTTCGTTCAATTTATAACCAACCATCTTAGGATACCAGAATATCAGTGCACCGAGACAGGCGAACACAACACCAGCAACTAACGTATAGTGGAAGTGTGCCACTAAGAAATACGTATTGTGATATTGGTAGTCAGCAGCGGCCATCGCTAACATGACACCAGTAACTCCTCCTAATAAGAAGTTAGGAATAAACGCTAGGGCGAATAACATCGGTGATTCAAATGTAATTCGACCTTGATACAATGTGAACAACCAGTTAAATAATTTAACCCCGGTCGGTATACCAATCAACATCGTTGTGATTGAGAAGAATGAGTTGATTAAGGCACCATTACCCATTGTGAAGAAATGGTGAACCCAAACTAAGAAACTTAAGAATGCAATACCTGCTGTTGCCCAAACCATACTTTGATGTCCAAATAATCGTTTACGTGCAAAAGTAGGTATAATTTCTGAATAAATACCGAATGCTGGCAAAATAACAATATATACCTCAGGGTGCCCCCATACCCAGAAGAAGTTTGCCCAAAGCATTGGCATACCACCATCCGCAACTGTGAAGAATGCCGTGTCAAAGATTCTATCAGTTGTGAATAGCGCTAACGCAACTGTTAGTACAGGGAATGCCAAAATTACAATAAGAGCTGTGATAAATGTAGTCACAGTGAACATAGGCATTTCCATAAATTTCATTGTAGGTGTTTTACATCTCAGGATAGTAACGAAGAAGTTAATACCTGTCATTAATGTACCAATACCTGAAATTTGAATTGCAATTAAGTAATAATTGACGCCTGGACCTGGACTAAATTCTCCAGCTAACGGTGCGTAGTTTGTCCAACCTGCTGCAGGTGATCCACCTACGATAAATGAAAGGTTGAATAACAACATACCTGAGAAGAATAGCCAAAAACTTACGTTGTTAAGAATAGGGAATGCAACATCGCGTGCACCAATTTGTAATGGTACGATCACATTCCATAATCCGAAAATGAAAGGCATTGCCATGAAAATAATCATGATTACGCCGTGTGTACTAAAGATTTCGTTATAGTGGTTTGATTCCAAGAATTTGTTATCTGGAATTGCTAATTGAGTACGCATTAATAACGCATCGATACCACCACGAATAAACATTAATACGGCACAGATTAAGTACATCGCACCAATCTTTTTATGGTCGATAGATGTGAACCATTCTCTATATAGATATTTCCACAATTTAAAATATGTGATTACTGCAATTACACCGATAACCATGAATGGGGCACCGATTTGTCCCATTGTTATCATCCAGTTACCTTGTACCAGTAATTGATCCCATGGAAAATTCATTAATGTCCACCTCCATGTTCCTGGTCATTTTTCTCTAGCTCAGAAGCTTTATTATCTTTACTTCCTTCGCTGAGTTTTTCCATTTCATCCATATTATGAGATTCTTCTTCCTTGAACTCATTATTATATGGCTCGTCGTTACCTAAGATCATGGCTTTCATTCCATGACGCTCATAGTTTGCATTTGAGATTTGTGGTTTACGTTTCGGTTGATCCGGTTCATCTAAAATATCTTCTGTAAGTTCTTCTTTAGAATTGAAGTTTGGATCTTTTTGAACGTAATTATAGCGATCGTAAGCATAGAAGATATACTCAGGATCAGCTGCTGGATCGACAAATGCCATATGAGTACCACTGAAAGTAAGTTCTTTGTTTTCAGTAGTAGGTAAAAGTTGCTTATCAAAAGTATCTTGATCTAATACTTTTTTACTTTGAGCATCTTTAACCCAATCCTTGAAGTCTGATTGGCTTACAGAATGAACATCAAATACTTGACGTGCGAAACCTTCACCATTGAAGTTTGAGTTACGTCCACGGAACGTACCTGTTTCACTTGCAGTCATTGTCCAATCCATTGTCATGCCAGTCATTGCATATTTCTGACCACCAAGTTGTGGAATCCAGAAACTTGTCATCATATCCATTGATTGAAGTTTGAAGACAACAGGACGATCTTTCGGAATAGTTAAATGATTAACTGTTTCGATTTTTTCTTCAGGATAACTGAAGAACCATTTGTAACCGGCACTAGTTGCATAAATAACTATTGGGTCATCCTTTTTCTCTGGTTTTGCTTCATATTGATAAAGCGATTTGACCGTTGGAATTGCTAATGCAATAACAATGATGACTGGAATAACGAACCAAATAAACTCTATTAATGAATTGTGATGCATTTTTCCTGACTCATCATTATTTCTTAAGCGGTATTTAAATAAGAAATAAGCGAACATGATGAGTACTACCGCCATAATAACAAGCATGAAGATGATTGAATAGATAATCAAGAACTTCGAATCACTTGCCATTGGCCCTTTTGGGTTTAAAACTTCTACGTTTGAACAACCACTAAGTAAAATTAGTGAGCCAAAGAGTAGAAGCAAAGACTTAAATTTTGACACTTTTTTGACCTCCTAATACTACAATTGTAGGGCTTAACATCAATTTTAAGATATTACGCGATATTTACAAGTGTTTGTAGCAAAAAAAAAATTGTAAAATTAAAACAACCCCAACAGAAACAACGTCTGGTGGGGGTTGAAAGATTTATTAAAATTATGTGTACATTTTGTGAAAAGTGTCATAATTAGACATATTTAAAAAATATAGTGGTCAATAGTGATAACTGTTATCAATTAGGGGTGGTTAAACATAGTTATGTATATTATTTTACTTCAATGTAACGTGTTGATTTATCTACTGCTCCATTAGAATCTTCTACTTGATATTCAATTTTGTACTTTCCTGATTTATTTGTATCTACATGTCCGTTTACAGTAATTTTGTCTGTAAGATCACCATCTTCTTTATCATAAGCACGAATACCTTTTAACACATTGTAGTCGTTACCTTTTTCGACAATTGTGTCCGTTGCACCTTTGATTTCAGGAATAGTATTTTCAGTTGCTTCTGCACTTAAATTAGGTGTCACTAGTGTGGCTGACACTCCTATAGCTGATAAAGATTGTAATAATTTATTCATAACGCTACCTCCGTATGAAAATAAGTTGTTGCAAGTTAAACATAATATAACGCAGTTACTCGTTTTGAACATCGTACTATAGTCCTAATATAGCGAAAAATTTTAAATTTAACTGTAAGTTAACGTTAAAATTTAGTAAATATGAAAACATAACAATGGTATTTTATTAGCTGTGACATGTGCAATTAAGTGATTTTTGAAGTTAATATACATATCAATAGTAAAAATAATTAAAATGTGAAGGGCGGGGGTTATATTAAATATCATTTGTGCAATATAATAGTAAAAAGCAGAATTTAAGTAGTTGTTTCTGTTAAACGTATTGAAAAAACTAAGAGGACATTAATTTTGTTTCAGAGTGTCAACAAACTATCGACTTTGTTGGCAGTTTTTTGTGCACGCTTTCCGCGGGCACTGCCTCAGCTTGTAGTCTTCGGCGAGTGCAATTACCGAAGGGTTGGCACTATTCACTGCCAATAATATAATGTGAAAAATACCCCATAGATAAAAATAAACAAGCCTTAGGAGAACTATGAACTGACCCCAATTAGTGGGAATAAAATAAAAACACTTTCGTTGAATTCATT
>ERZ1023497.233-NODE-233-length-20408-cov-6.022503_pt1 | contig 20408 bp, 19 predicted proteins | sample MGYA00380543_ERZ1023497 | MGnify/ENA primary metagenome ERZ1023497 (study PRJEB33173, sample SAMEA4830384) | metagenome | study: EMG produced TPA metagenomics assembly of the PRJEB25223 data set... | reverse complement strand
ATAGGAGAATCAGATAATGCCGTCAGCAAATCAAAAACGTATGATTAAACATATTCATGAAACAGTGTTTATACTTTTACATGACTATCATTTTGATGAAATCACGGTTCAAAAAATATGTGATATTGCAGAAATCAACCGCAGTACGTTCTATAGATACTTCCAAGATAAATATGAATTACTCTACACTTTACCTGACTTTATTGCACAACAAATTATAGCTAAAGGTGACACATCAGCAGACATTACAACCTCTGAATCATTTGAAGACTTTATTTATTACATTGGTAATAATAAAAAGATTTTCAAACATTTATTAGTTTCGTCTCGACAGGCGGATGTGTTTAGAAGTTTAACAAATGTGAGTCGCGAAATGATGTTAAATAACTCAACTCGTAAGCGTAACCCATTAGCGCAAAAGATTAGAGAAAGTAAGCATCCTGAAATTGTAGCTGATTTTTACAGTAGTGGCGTAATAGAAGTACTACGACGTTGGGTAGAAAATGACTATAACTATACAGTTGAAGAAGTGTTTGTAACATTAAATAATGTGCTTGAAACGTCATTATATTATTATGATAAATAAAAGCAATCTCACATAAATTAAGAGTGAGATTGCTTTTTTGTCATTTGCGTTTTTTAGCGTCTACTGTTTTATAAACCATAAAAATACTATTAGCTACGATTAATAGTGCCAGAATGACCATTGGCCAAACACCTATATTAACCATATTAAATATAATGAGTACTATCATCAAAATAAGATTTAATGCATTTGAAATCATTAATGATTTATCCACTGATATCACCTTTTATTATGTTATAACCTAATTCACTAAATTTAATTAGAAATTGGTTACCTCAATTCATATTTTCTACGTGGCATGCATAGTGCAATCATAATAGCGATAATACCAATCACAGCTATAATGTTAAATTGTACTGTGAAACTTGAAATCGTATTTAGGACAATGCTTAGAATAGGTGCAATCGCAGTACCTAAGAATAAAACAAATGTGTTTACTGATAAGAAGAACCCTTGGTTACCTCGAACAGTTAAGCCTACTTTAGAAATTGTTGATGGAATTGCGAAGGCGATACCACTTACAAATAGCACACTCCAAATAATTAGTAACACGATGTTTGTTGTTACAGACATTAAGATAAGTGCTACTGTACTCACAACTAATGCACTTAAAATAAGATTTTTAACACCTATGAGATCACTGATTCGTCCTGCAATTAGAGACAACAACATACCAATAATACCAAACAGTTTAGCATTAATCGCAGTTGTTTCATCCCCACCAATGGTATCGGAAGTGACGTAATGATTAAACACTGTATACATACTAATAAACATAGTTAACAATGTGAGCGACACCCCATAGCACAAGAGCACGGCTTTATTCGTTTTAAAATCACTAAAATTATTAAAGAATTTAAGTAATTGAATGTCGGGATTCTTCACTGGACTTTCAGGAATTTGTCTATGAATTACGAAAGCTAAGATGATATATAGCACCGTTAAAGTGAAATAAACCATATGCCAATTTGAAAAACCTACTATGATCTCACTTAAATTTTGACCAATAATCCCTGATAACATGAAACTCGTACTAATGAAACTAATCGCAGTCATACGTTTGACCGGTGAATAAGTTTCTGTCACGTATGTGATAGATACTGGTGAAAAGGCAGCAGCAAATATACCTTGTATCGCTCTTAAAACGACCAGTATCGCGAAAGAATGTACAAAACCCATAACCATACAAATCATTACAAGCCCACATATCCCAAATAATATGGTGCGAATTCTCCCATATTTTTCTGAAATAGTCCCATAAAACAAACAACTTACTGAATATGTAACGGAAAATGCAACACCATTTAAAGTTGCAATTGATTGTGGAATTTTGAAGTCTTTAGCAAACTCTGCAGTTAATGGAATTGCCGTATATAAACTGCTCATTACTATAATTCCTGCAATAAAGAATATGGTTGTTATTTTGTTGTAATTCATTGTTTTTTGGATAGACATTTGCTTCTCCCTTCTTTCTATTTTCTACAACATTCCTATTATGACACTTTCACTTATTTTTCAAAAGACTATTTGGAATTGACAAAATACTTTTAAAGTTCTTTCATTTAAAAATCACATATTCGCTTTTTAAAATAAAAATCTCTAATTCGAAACATTTCTATTGACTAATCCTAAAATAAGGACTACAATTCTAGTATAAAATTTATACCAATAGAGGTGACGTGTTGAAAATAGAATTAGGATTGACTTCATTTGCAGATAATGGTGATATGGTTATGCCTGATGGTACACAGGCTGCTGTTTCAAATGCTCAGAGAATTCGCGATATTGTAGAAGAAATTGAACTAGCTGATCAATTAGGATTAGATATATATGGATTAGGTGAACATCATCGTCCTGATTATGCTGTATCAGATCCAGTGACCGTACTTGCTGTTGCAGCATCACGTACTGAGCATATTAAATTGTCATCCGCAGTAACTGTGTTATCATCAGATGACCCAGTACGTGTGTATCAACGATATGCGACATTAGACGCCGTATCTAATGGACGTGCTGAAATTATGATTGGACGAGGGTCATTCATCGAATCTTTCCCATTATTCGGTTATAATTTAAATGACTACGAAGACTTATTTAATGAAAAGTTGCAATTATTACTAAAAATCAACGAATATGAAGTTGTAAGTTGGGATGGTAAATTACGTCCAAGTTTCGACCCAACAGGTATTTATCCACGTGTCGAACATGGCAAATTACCTATTTCCATTGCAACTGGTGGTACATCTGAATCATCATTAAGAGCAGGTGCCTTTGGGTTACCAATAACGTATGCGATTATTGGTGGTAATCCTAGACGATTTACACGCAATATTGAGATTTATAAATCTGTCGCAGAATCTTACGGTCATAATCCAGACGAATTATCCGTATCGGTACACTCATGGGGGTACATCGCTGAAACAGACGAGGACGCTAAGAAAGAATTCTTCCCTTCTTTAAAAGCACACCATGATATTTTAGGTCGTGAACGTGGATGGCCTAGCTTTGACGAGAATATGTTTGAAAGAGAAGTAGGAAGTCAAGGCGCAATCTATCTGGGTAGTCCTGAGACGGTTGCCCAAAAAATTATTGAAACTGTTGAAACGTTAGGTCTTAACCGTTTTATGATTCATACACCTGTAGGTTCAATGCCTCATGAGTATGTAATGAAATCAATCCGTCTATTTGGCGAGCGCGTTAAACCTATTGTTGATAAATACTTTGAAAACAAATAAAAAGGAGATTTTTAAATTATGATTTTACGTTATGCTGCAAACTTAAAACTTGCTAAAGAATTATATAGCTCTGCTAAACCAAAATTAAAAGGTGATCAAGGTATGATCGATACATTCCAAAATGTATTCGGTTTACCAGAAAGCTCAGTTAAATTAGCTGGTACTGTAGAAGCTGCTGCCGCTGCTTTTTATGCTGCTAGTTTCTTAAACAAAAACTTATCTCGTTTAGGTTCAATTGCTACTTTCGGTGTATTAGGCGTTGCTGCTTACAAACACTTTGAAGCTGGACATGGTAAAGAAGGCGCTCAACACGCTTTAGACTTATTAGGTTTAGCTGCATTAAGCTTTGCTGATACTTTCGATTGCGATAACAAATAATATAGTTAAACTTTATAATGTACAAGTAGGACGTGCGATGACTATCATCACACGTCCTATTTTTTATTGTTCACTTTTTTAAAAATTCTGGGAAAGTTTGTGGTTTATCATGCACTAGTTGTTCAAAATCATTTGAATGTTGATCAAGTAACCCTCTTGCACCTGCTTCGTACATTGATGCAAGCAATGCACCAAACCCTTTAGGTTCATCATACATTTCTGAGAACTTTTCCAAAGAAACAGGACTATATTCAATCTTAGAACCTGCTGCTTCAGACAAGATTGCTGCTAATTCTGTCATAGAATAACTATAGCCAGATAGTAAGTATCTGTGTCCAAATTTATCTGGTTGTTGTAATAATGCTACGATACCTCTAGCAATATCATCTCTAGAAATATAATTAATACGACCCTCACCCGCTGGATAAATGAGTTTCTGCATATCTGCAAGTTCTGGTAAATAAGGTTTCAATGGATCCATATACATCGCCATTCTGACATAAGTATATTTAAGACCACTAGATGCAAGTAAACGTTCAGCGTAGCCAAAGTATGGACTCATATGGAAAGGATTATTATGTTGATCTGCATAGTATCCAATAAACATAATGTGTGAGACATGTGCTTTATGAGCTGCACTGACTAAATTCTCCACTTCTGGGAGTCGTTTAAATGACGGATGAATAATACTCGGAATAAATATAACCGTATCAATACCTTTGAAAGCACGAACCATACTTTCCTCATTAAAATAATCTAATTCTCTAACGCCTACTTTATCTTTCCAGTGTGATGGCATTTTATCTGGATTACGTATCCCAATATTAAAATCAGGCACCTGTTCTTTAATTGCATGTTCAGTGATATGTGACCCAAGATGTCCGGTCGCGCCTGTCAGTAAAACTGTCATTACTATCGTTTCTTTCTTTTATAATTTAATTACTTTCTATAGTACTGTATTGCCCAAATTTGTCTGGATATGCGTTTATGTGAGGATGATTTGAAATAACTATACAAAATAGTGATTATTGTATCAATGGAAATTTTCAAAGATACTTTTTCAACATGTCAGGCGTAACATGACAGTATGAGATATCTTCTGGATGTTTATCGAGTCTGTCTTGATGTTCCTCAGCACTTGCAACGTAATTATTTAAAGGTAACACTTCTACGGCAATTCGCTCTTTATCAGGTCGTTTTGAGATGAAGTCGCGTGCTTCTTCAAGATGCTTCTGTTCATCACTATAAATACCTGTACGATATTTGGGTCCTTCATCAACGCCTTGTTTGTTAATACTATATGGATCTATAATCTCAAAAAGATAATTCATTAAGTCAGTAATTGATGTCTGCATAGGGTCGAATGACGTTTTGACACATTCTGCATAGCCGTCATATTTGTCACTAAGTGTTTCAGATATTCCATTTGCACGTCCCGCTTCAGTCGATAAGACACCTGGCAATGTTTTTATAAACGCTTGAACACCCCATAAACATCCACCTGCAATGTACACAGTTTCCATCTCTAACAACTCATTTCAATTTATAATTAAAAAAATAGAAGGACTTTGTCATAGTTTCCTTCTATTCTATCAAATTATTTCCTAACTAATGCGATAATCCCAGCAACGAGGATTAAAATACCTGATAAATAACCAAAAAATCCTAATAAATATATATGAATTATTGCAGCAACAATAAGTATAATACCAATTAAGACACGTCTTTTATTAATTAAACAGCTTAATGTTAAAGTTATTGCTGATAAAATAATAGAGCTGGTTGCCACAATAGTCATTAATCCAACAAGTTCTGAACCATAACTTTTGTCATAGTTTGTTAGAATTAGCGCAATCAATCCACCAATAATTCCAAATATACTTCCTGTTATTCCAAGAATCATTTCAATAATTCTGTTAGTTAGCTTAGGTTCATTCATATAATTATGTTCCATTGTTGTCTCCTTCTCTACGCTGCGTCATCTTCAGAAGAAGTATCTTCTGTATCTTCTGTTCCACTGTCTAATGATGGATCATCAGAACCAGGACCATTTGAATTGTCATCAGATTCAGATGCTTCATTTTCAGCTTGTTCTGCTTGTTGTTGTTCATATTCTTCTTGAGCCAATTGGTCTTCATGATCTTGCATTGCTTTTTCGTATTCTTTTTCCGCTTTAGCATTTTCTTTCTCATACAATGCCTCTACACGAGCTTCTAATTGATCATACTCAATTTCTAACACACCTTTAGATACATGGTTCATCTTTTCACCATCAGTGAGTGAATTATATTCATCTACTAAAGCATTATACATATAAGCAGGGTATGTCACGCCCACGTCCGCTTGATCAGAATCATCATTTTCTTTTTTACTAGAAGATGTTGTATCTGATTCGTCCTCAACATCTGTAGTTGAGCTAGCCGAAGTATCTTTAGTGCCATTTGAATTCTTAATTTCTGATTTATTAATAATCCATTGTGCCCTAACTTTGTTGAAATTAGGTACGGTATCTAATTCTAAAGTATATTGATCACTTTCCGGTACATCATAAGTAATGTAGCCTGATGCAGTGTTATGCTGATTTAATTGGTGGCTAAATCCTTCATGCATATCTTCACTACCATACCATTCTTCATAATTCTCGTTATTTACTTTCATACTGAAATCAGTATTATCCATTAAAACTTGATCATCGTTATTATTTCTAAACTTTATGTATACTCTCAAAGCTTTGCCATTTACAGGCGCACTATACTCATCATAGTTATCTACGAATTCAGCTTTAACTACTTTAATATCTACACCGTCAGCATCCACGACTTGACCTATTTTAAATTTTTTCATTTTGTCTGTAGCTTTAGCCTTGTTATTGGCTTCTTCACCTTCTGCTTTATCTTTGTTGTCACTGAAGGAACATCCTCCTAAAAATACTAAAAATATAATACTTATAAAAAATAATCTTTTCATATTAGCCTCCTCATCTTTTTTTGTAAATTGAAAAGATACTATTTACATATATTATTTTATATTTTAAAACTTAAAAAGTAATATATTTTTATATTTGATTTAAATTTTTTAGTGACATTAATAATTAATTGATATCCCAACCTTTCGAACTCTTTTATATGAATTTAAGAAGATAATACGAATTATTCATAACTTTTTCAGAATTAGTTTTTAAACTGGAATTACAAAATCAGATAAAGGAGTGCATATGAATGACTGGTATCATATCATCTGTATTATTACTCATTTCAATGGGGAGTTTAGCAATAGCTTTTTTAACAGGAATATACGAAATACTTTCATGGTTAAGAGATAAAGATTATTCTCCTACATTTAAAATTCCCGTATTATTCTTTGGTTTATACGTGCTATTCTATATACCAACATTTATATTAATTAATTAATAAAACATGGAGGTGAAATATATGGAGGGGTTTCATATTTTATTAGTAGAAGACGATGAAACCATCGCTAAAAATTTAAAACAAATATTACAACAAAAAGGTGCACAGGTGACATTAGATAGAACTGGAGATAGCGTTTTTAACGTATTGAATGACGTTCATATCATTATTATGGATATTATGTTACCCAATAATGATGGTTTGTCTATCACTGATGAAATAAGAAGCATTTCTACTATACCTATTATTTATTTATCAGCAAGAGTTGATATCGATTCTAAAGTTAAAGGTTTGAATAATGGCGATGATTACCTTACCAAACCTTTCAATCCGAGAGAACTTATTTCTAGAATTAATAATCTTTTAACTATCCATTATGCTGATAAAGAGGCTCAATTTTATGAGTTTAAAGTTAATGCTAAAGACAAGATAATCAAATCTAATGATGGAAACCAATTATCTTTAACTAAAACGGAACGTAGATTATTTTTCTATATGTATGAAAATAGAGATTTGATTTTAACTAAGGATCAAATTATTGATTACGTTTGGCAATTTGAATCCGCTTCTGAAAATACTTTGAACGCTTATGTAAAAAAATTAAGAACTAAGTTATTAGATTCTGGAACAATTATTGAGACTATTTATGGTATTGGTTATAGATTAAATGGGGGCTAATTTATGAGACTATTAAAAAAATACTATATGTTCATGGGATTGGGTTTATTATCGATACCTCTAGTTTTTTTAGCTATCAATAGCATGATACTACTATGTATTCTATTTATTGAAAAAGTCTTGGGTTATCCAATCGGTTTAAATTTTAAATCCAGTGGCCTTACAATAATTTTTTACATCTTTTTCTTCTTAATTCTAATTACTTTAGTTATTATTGCCTCACGCTATGTATATAAAATCGTGAATCGTTTACGTTTACTTAATGATAAATTATTAGACATTGCTAATAGTGACAAATTACCTAATAAATTAGACATACCTACTCATATAAATGACGAAATTGATGAAGTTGGCCAATCTATAAATATCTTAATAGACAGACTAAGATTTAGAGAGTTAGAAATTATCGAAAACAAAAAGCAAGAACAAAATTACATTAATCAACTTGCCCATGATATTAATACGCCTCTAACTGCATTAAATTTAGAGTTATACCAACTCGGATTTCAATACCAAATTAATGATAATGATATAGAATTATCTTATGAAAAGATAAACTATATTTCTAATTTAATTAAGGCATTACCTAACAAAGATGATATTTCTAAATTTTATACGTTTAACCACCAAGTTGATATACAAGCATGTATAAACACAACAATTGATAAAAGGAACATACTAACCATTCTAAATGTTGAAGGTAACTGTATTTATTGGCATGGTGACCAATTATGGTATGAGCGCTTATTCGATAACATTATTTCTAATGTTTATAAACATTCTAATTCATCGCGCATTACCATTTATCTAAATGAGAATTATATTACTATTCAGGATAATGGCATTGGCTTTAATGATATGTCTACTAAATCTAAAGGGTTAACTATTATTAAAGATATTTGCGAAAGATTCTCTTTAAAATTAAATATTAAATCTGATTCTAACGGTACTATAATCACTATTGAAAACAACAGAGAGTAACTATTTATATAAATCATTTATTTGTTAAAACTAGATATACTTTCTTGAAAATTGTTTTAAATTAAAACTACATAAAAAAACATAAGCGTTCACATTCTTTAGTGTGTAGTTCTAAGATAGAATACGAAACATAATTGCGAAGACGCCTAGGGGAGCAGTGACGTAAATGAACGTAAGTGTTCACACACTTACGTAAGTAGTTCTAATGATTAAAATCAAAGAACTGCTATAGAGACGGCACCCCAGGAACGCGAAGCAGCTTATGCGAGTAACCATCTATCTAAGAACACCTTTACAAAACAAAAAGCTTTTGAGTAAAAGTAGACTTTTTGTAAGTCTTCATTCATCTCAAAAGCTTTATTATCCTCATTTAATGATTTAACGCATTCGTAATGACATTTTTGAACGTAGTTTCTTCAATACGATTATTCTGTTCTTGTTGTGCAATGACTCGCTCTTTAAATACACTTGGTTCATTAGCAATTTCATTTAATATATCAATTAATTGTTGAGGTTCGTCTTGCTTTGCAATATTCTTTTTAGCAATAAATGAACGACGATGCGCAGTTTCATCATAAGCCAAAATTAATTGATTATGGAGCATTGCACGTTCAATAGCATTAACGATTTCTCCACCTTTATTGATATCTAAATAAACATCACATGTTTGGAATAATTGATCAATCTTCGCTTGGGTGATTGTTGGATAAAGTTTAACGTTATCATATTTACCCAAGCTCATTAATTTAGCTGACATTTCGGTAATAGCACCAATATGAAATTCATAATCTTCACACTGTCGTATAATTTCTTCTAAATTTGGAAGATCATCAGAATTCGTTAAATTAAGTACTTGCTTGTTATAATTATTAGGCTTCTGATAATCATACAAGTAGCCCAATTGACTGATGAAAGGACGATACTGCGCCTCAACATTGGATGTAATAGCCTCAAATTCTGCACTATCTGGGATAATTACCTTTGAATTCAGCGTCTCTTTATCTAACAATAACTTCATATTTCCCGGGACATTACTATGACTTTGTTCTTGCCAGAATAACACTGCATTCAACATATGATTCGATTGATATAACACGAAAAATGGTGTTGCCAATGAATTGATGAAGACAGTTGAAGTATCAACATCTATTTGGTCTAAATAGAAGCTAATGAAGTCTTGTTTTGACGCAAAGAAATGCGATTGACCTTGCCAATCTAATATAATATCTTTTGTGACAAAGTTTTCATATAACACTTCTTTCCCTTGACGATCTACGTAAGTCTTCAAGATGGGCTTTTTATTTAAATCATATACCGTTTCCGCAAATTTAAATCCATCTTTGTTATAAAAATCGACCGAACGCAAACGGTCCTTTGTATCAAACCACTCCACAAAACTCACAATTCGATTTTTAAAATACTCGCGATAAAATATTCGCCCTCTTACATTACCATTATCTATAATTTCTGCATGATTATAATTACCTTTAATTTCCCATAATGGTGGCACTTGAACCTCATTAAAAAATGCTGGTTTATCGTCATCATTTCGTTTATAATTTGCAAAAAATTGATACGGTGTCATGACGTTATCGGGTAAAAAACCGTCATCATCCATCACAATGGTCTCATGTTTAAATCCTGCAAATTGAAGTGATTGTTGAAGTTTTTGTGATGCTTCATCAAATATTTCAAATAAATTAATCATATAGCACCTCATCAATTAGATTTTGCCACTTTTGCGTAATATGCTCAGTTTTAAATGATTCTGCAATTTTATAAGATTTCTCATGCGAATGCTTAGGCCCATCATTAAAATACTGAACAATTTTTTCAGCCATAAGATTTGTAATGACTTCGACATCTTGGTTATCTTTATCAATTGGTATGAGATATCCATTCTCACCGTGACTAATAAATGTTGGATTACCGTAATTCACATCGAATCCTATCATGCCTAATCCAGAACCTACCGCTTCCATTAAGGTCAAACCGAACCCTTCACTTGTTGAAGCCGATACAAATAAATCATAGTTCACATAGATTTCATCTAACTTCTTATGACCTTTAAGTTGAATATAATCTTGTGCTTCATTTTCTTTAATGATTTCTTCAATTTTCGATCTTTCGTTACCATGACCATATATATCAAATGTTAATTTTGGCACTTTCTTTTTAGCTTTAATTACAGCTTTCGCAATCCAATCTACATGTTTTTCACTAGCTAACCTAGAAGCCGTAAGCATAGAATATCGCTTTCTTTCCCCAATTGGATAACTTAATTGATGTAGACTACCTACTGGGATAGTTCTGACACGAGGTTGATGTGATGTATATTTTTGGAATTGCTCGGATAAAACTTGATTTTGTAAATCCGTCGCAGTGATATAAAAATCGATATATGGTGCTTGTGCAAATACATATTCGTAATAGTTATTCCACAAAATGTAGGTATCATTTGTAGCATTTTCGCTATAATGTTCCGCATGTACAACAATACCGACTTTACTTGATCCTTTATGTTCTAATATACTTTGACCAACTTCAGTCGATCTATCAATAATAACGATATCTTGTTCAGTCAGATGCAACTTTTTCATAAAATAAGCTACAAATTCCTGTTTACTGTATAATCGAGCATCCTCAAATACATAGACACTCGATTCTCCGTCTATATATTCTTTATAAGCAATAGAGCCATCCTCATTGTAAAACTGTCGCTTATATAATTTGGCACGATTTTCATATGGTGCATAATATTCCGAGAAAGTTCGTACATAGCTATAGTAATCTTTCCGAACTAACATACCATTGACGACAAATTCTGCACGATCGACAATAATGTCATCTTCATTCTTCAAATAACAGCTCACATAGGATTTATCATTCCCGATGTATAAGCGCATAGTTTTACCAGTAACCACTTGGGCAGTGACAGGATTACCTAAATCCTTTTTCAAGTCATCAACCGTATACGTCGTTGGTGCGATAGGTATATCACTGAAATATTGATACAGCCATATCACTTCATCATCTTTAAACCCGATATTGTCAGTTAACGTTTGAATGTTCTCTGCGGAAATAAAGTCTAGAAAGATAAATTTAGCTGGTTGATTTATCTCTCTTAATAATTTGGAACGATAAGCTTGAGCATATTCTACACCACTGCTCGCCCACCCAATGCCAAAATTAATATTATATACTGTCATCTATGAACACCTCATTTTAAGGAAAATGTACTACTAAATCTTGATCTTTATCAAACGTTAGAATACTTAAACATAAATTACGAATCGTTGCCCGTTTAATATTTATCAGCATCATATCATATGTTTCTAAAGCTACTTTATGATATTCGAATATTGCATTTCGTTGACCATTTTGTCGATTATTAACACTCGCTTTAAGTTGTTGAAGTTGATCAACTTGATTTATCCATTCTACATCTATGGCTTTCAATATTGCTTTTTGAAAAAATCGTAATTTAAAATAATCGTTATTTGCAATTTTCATATTCTCTTTTAATTGTTTGTTAAATTGTTGCACTAGATAATCAATGGTTTGTTCACGTGTTTGAATCTGTTGGCTAATAGCGTCATCTTTGAAACTAAAGCTCAACTGCTCATAAATATAATTGATGATGTCATCTTTATTATGAATATGCTTTGTTCTCAAATCATAGTCAAAGACATCACGCGCTAGTGAATCAAAGTCAAATGCACTGAAGTCTGACGTTTCAAGAATACGATTGCGCTCTTCATACACACGATCACGTTGAATGCCGATACTTTTTTCGAATTCATTAGCCATTTCACGCGCCATCATTGAGGTTTCTTCAGATACACGCTGTGCTTTAGAGACAATTCCTCTTACTCTTCTTCTGAAAAATGGACTATCTTGTAGTTTGTCTGGATCAACGTCTTTTAGTTTTTTATTTTCAGCTAGTTTAGAGTTACTCCAACGTTTAACAATATAATCATCTAATGATACATAAATCTGTGAAACACCTGGGTCACCTTGACGACCAGAGCGTCCACGCAATTGTCGGTCAACCCTGCTATTCTCCATATGTTCATTGATTATGACTGCAAGTCCTCCGAGCTCATAGACTCCAGAGCCAAGCTTAATGTCTGTACCACGACCAGCCATACTAGTTGAAACTGTAACAGCACCCAGTTGTCCTGCCTCAGCAATCATTTGTGCTTCTTTAGCAACATTCTGTGCAATTAATAAGTTATTAGGGATATTGTCTTTAAATAATTGGGTTGAAAAATATTCAGCCGCTTCTGCAGTTCTTGTTATTAAGAGTACTGGTTGTTTAGTGGCATGAATTTCTTTTACTTTCTCAAGTATCGCTTTATTCTTTTCATCTGATTTCGCATATACTCGATCTTCTTTATCATTACGAATAATCGGATGATTAGTTGGAATTTCAACTACTAACTTAGAATACAAATCAAAGAATTCCTTTTCTCCCAACTTACCGGTTCCGGTCATCCCTGAAAAACCATTAAATAATTTGAATAAATTTTGGAAGGTAATTGTCGCCATTACACTTAAATCTTGTGATAGTTCAACACCTTCTTTAGCTTCAATCGCTTGATGCAAACCAGATTGTAGTTTGGTACCCGGCAACATTCGCCCTGTAATTCGGTCTATAAGTACAACTTCGCCATTATAAATAAAATAATCTAAATTGTCTTTGAACAGATACTTCGCGCGTAATGATAAGTTAATGACACGTACCAAATCAAAATATTGTGGTAGGTAGATATTATTCACTTTAAAATAATGATTGGCTACATCAATACCTTCATCCGTAAGCCATACTTCTTTTTTATTCACATTTAATTTAAAGTGTTCATCTTCAACTAACGTTTCAACAAACATCTTAATAATATGGAATAAATTGGATTGCACACGTGGAGCACCAGAAATAACCAGTGGTGTTTGCGCAGCATCCAATATAATTGAATCAACTTCATCAATAATCGCAAAGTTCAATTCAGGTAAATATTTAGCATTAATATGGTCTGCTAAATTATCAAATAAATAATCAAATCCTAAGCGACCATTTGTTGTATAAATGATGTCATGGTTATATAACATTTGCTTCTCATTTTCGGCATATTCATAATCTGGAATATCCACAAAGCCAAGTGACGCTGTTAAGCCTAACCATTCATATAAAGGTCGCATTTCTTGAAAATCACGATTCGCCAGATAATCATTCGTAGTAATTAGAAATGCGCTTTTTCCTGTAAGTGCGTTTAAATAAAGGGGCATTGTCGCTGTTAACGTCTTACCTTCACCGGTTTGCATTTCTGCTATATTACCTTGATGCATCACGATGGCGCCCATCACTTGAACATCTTTCGGATACATACCTAGTACACGTTTCGATGCTTCACGAATCGTTGCATAAGCTTCCGGCAACAGTTTATCCAGCGTTGTTTCCCGTTTCTCTAAACGTTGTTTAAAGTCAGCTGTTTTAGCTTGTAATGCTTCATCTGAACAGTTTCGCATTTGATCACTTAATCGATTTACTGCCACTAACTGCTTCTGTAATCTTTTCAAACGCATCGAGTTAATCACATTACTAACTTGATTAGCCATTTTGATCACCTCGCACATAAACACTTTCGCCAAATATGACTCGATTTAATACATCTAAATTAACTTTACTTTCAACGATAGAGTGTGTTTCAGATTCATCTGTATCTAACTCTTGAATAATAATATTTTTGAAAAAAAGTTCCGACAAGCCAGCATTTATTAATTCAATTTTATAAGCATAAGCCTCTTCAGGAAATTCGAATTCTGCATCACTATTTTGAATGATTAAATTGGAATGTTCCGTGTCATTTTTACGATAAAATGTAATCTTTATATACACACTCCCTAGAGGCTCGACATTGTAATTTAAAATCACTTTATATTGTTGTTTCTTTTTCAAAATAGGGAGCGATGGCGCGTATTTATGTTCACTAAAAGTTGTTAACATACGCCAATCATGTATAACAGTCCCTGATGGCATCAATGGATTGTTAAAGTATGTTCCATCATCCTCAATGCGTAATTTCGTACCATACATAAAGGTTGTAGTATTTATATGACGCCACGTTAATGTATAACTATTTAATGCTGACATCGCTATCTCTCCCGAATTGATCTTTTAATATAATGTTATAAAAGTTGACAAACCAACTTGTTATTGTAGGTGAATCATCATTATGTCGACCCGGTACACCACGACTCATAACATGTGAACCTTGTTGACTCAATACTGGTGATAAATTTTGAAATGCCGTAGCATCATAATCATCATTGTACATATATGCAATTGCAAATATTGTATTTGTTAGATTACTGTTTTTTAATTTTTCCCAAAAACGTGAATCTAAATGTTGAACATCTGAAGTGGAAATACCACCTGTATTCGCCAACAACACATCATTTGCAGTGCCAAATTCATTTGGACGTAACAATTTCATATTATCTGCTATAGTCCCAATATTTAATAACGGTTTCCCTACTACAACCGCAGCTGGTTCTAATTGAGCTGCATAGTACAAGGCACCAAATGATCCCATAGATAACCCTGATAGTATAAGTTCATCATGCTTGAAACCTAAAAAGTCTAAGGCATTTTGAATCACATTGATAATCCCTTGTTCAAAAGTTTCGGATCCAAGATAAAATGAACCACCTTCAAGACGAGGGTCACCAATTAAGATAAACGGCGCATTCATCTTATTCATCATGAAATAGCCTTCAAATCCTTCAGCAGGACGATAACCACTAAAATACACATTGAGCGGAGGCTTCATATCACCTGGATTGAAATAATGTATAAACTCATCTCGTTTCTCATCAGTAAAACGCTGTCCACCCATAATAAATTGTCCCATTTCTAGTCGTGACCAACGTTTATGAATGGCACCAATACGTAATTTACCCTTTCCTTTTGCTTTAAGAGATACGCTGACATTCATTTGAGTCGTCCTTAATGGTAATTGAATAGGTTGATTTAAATCTTTATGCTCAAAACGTAATGTTGTATCTGGATATTCCGTTGATCCAAACGGAGATAATCTAAATGTGTACTCGATTTCGACATCTCCTTCAAGTGAATACTCCGGCCAAAGCTCGTTAACCTTATCTTCATCACTTACTAAACTTTGTATCCACGTAACAATAGGTTTGAATGATGTACCGAAATCACCTTCTAACACGAGTGACTTGTTCCCCTCATATTTATACGTTCCTTGAAAATGTGGGTTAACAGTTGTCTTAATTGGTGATACTCTATCGCCATATTGCCCAGGAAATGTCACAGCTAACAATTGATGGTGTAGATCTTCCTCAGTTTGATAATTAAGTTTCTTTACAAATTTGTGTTGGATTAATGGTTCAGCATCATAATTCGGAGACCACATTTGTGCATCGATGACCGTATTGTGAGGTGTAGCGACGACTCGTAATAAATCCATTAATTCAGGTGAGTAAGCACTTTGTACAAATACTAAATCAAAGTTACCAAATGCTTTTATAATGCTTTTTACCGCTTCAATATAACCACTATCAAACGTAAATAATGCATCATCTAAATAATCCCATTCAACACCTTTTTTACTATCAAATAATGGTTCTAAATCTTTCCCACCTACTTGTAAGATTCTGAATTTACGTGCCATGAATTTCACCTTCAATCACACTATTTAATCTTTGGATTATCTTTTCTGAACTGAATTCATCACTTAATTTAATAGAATGCGCAAACGAATAATTCCAATTCTTCAGATTGTTTATAAAATAATTTAGCGCTACCCTTAATTGTTGGATATTATCGATAATTAAACCATTTAACTTATCATCTACATAATCTGTCTCTCGCCTATTGATTTGTGGAACGCCTGCACTAATACTTGAAATTTGTAAATATAAATCAGGCTCTTGGTTTAAATCTACAATCACTCTTAATTGCGACAATTCCTTCATTAAATCTTCTTCGAAAGGCACATAAATTAACTTAACCTTTTCTATTTCATCTTCTTCAAGTTCCGTTTGTAAAATATCTTGAACTTCTGGAGAGAATTCTTCTTCCTCAACATTTAACAATGCATTTAATTGATCTATTTCATCTCTTAACCATTGCTGTATATCGTTCTCATTTAATCGCGTTAACAGATGGATTATGGTTTGTTCATGTTGAGAGACGTATTGACTCAATTGATCGATAACCGTTTTTAAGTCTTCTTCACTAAGTGAATCTATCCAAACGCCAATATTCGTTTCATACAATTGACTACTTATATTAGGTAACATTTGTGCATCAAACGGCGTTACGCGCATAATTTTGAATGGCTGGTACTCAGGATTCTGAGTTATGAATTGATTTAATTTAGTCGCATTTGCTTGTGTATCAACTATACATTGATTCGCTTTTCCAATAGTTTCTAATAACGTCGCATCGATGTATGCATTTCTCTGGCTGAATAATGAGAAACACATATTCTCAGGTTTGAATGTATCTGTTAATACATAATTGTGTCTTTTATCTGCAGCTATAATCACTTTATCGTCATCCGCTAATGTTGAAGTATTGTATTGTTGAATTTTTTCAAAAATAAGTTCATCCATATTGCCATATGACTTCTTCTGAAAAAGGTCATAGAATTCTGGTTGGATAGTAATTTTTTCAGTCATAAAATCTTGAGTCATAATGATCTGACCTTTAACCGCTAAGTAATATCGTTTCATTGGTGATTGTCCATCATGATAAATTTCAATCGATGACACAAACCCTCTATCATCAAATATCAATTTACGGCTTAGTGTTTTGTGTTCATAATCCTCAATGCAAATTAAATAGCCTTCTTGACTAAAAATCATCTTAGAAAATTGATTATCACTTTTAATGGCCAAGACTTGAAATGGCGTATAAATAAATTCAGTGTCTTCTGGCCAAGATAATTCTCTATAATCAATTGCTACAGGTGTGCCATGCGTTGCACCTTGTATCTCATCAAAAAGAGACCAATAATTCATTTCATAAAGCTCATGACGATGTAAAAATAATCGCAACAGGGGATTATAATTCAAGATGATTGTATTGAATGGTTCATTGTTTTTATGATGCATCAACATTAAACTTACCATGTCATCAAATTCTGTCGTTTTTCTTTTTATATAAAAGGGCACAACAGCGCTATCCCACCAATTGTTCGAATCGTACCATGCAGGTATAAACTGTTTCATAACTATCTCCTACCAATATTTATTCAAGATTTGCTTGTAACGATCAAAGTATAAGTACGTGCGAATCGTCTCACCAATATTAATACTGATGTACACTAAGATAATCAGTTGCATTGAAAAGTAAATTTCTGTTGATAGATTGGGCACCAACAATGTTGAATATAATGGCACTGCCAGAATCAATGCTACCAATATGGCACCAGTCCAACATACTCTTCTAGCCTTACTATTTAAATACCGCTCTGTCTCACGACCCGGACGTATAGGATCAAAATAATTCCCATTCTTTAGAAATTCATCCGCCTTTTTCTTAGTATTAATCAAAAATCGTGACAGCAAGTAACTCAGTACGATTTGTAACACAATATAAAACATAATACCTATCGGATTAGCAAAACTTAAAAATTCGAAATTTGCGTTTGACCCGAGCAATGTAGCTATTAAATTAATCATATTATTTAACAGTACGTATACTGATAAACTAATCATAATTGAAATACTTCCAGCCGGATTTAATTTCCATGCTAAATATGTTGGTGTCTTATTCGTAGAGTTATTCATGATGTCTTTGTAATTGAGTCGATATTCCGATAACTCAATAAATAATAGAATGAGTAATGCTATGACTAATGTCACAATTACTAATATAAGTAATAAGACACTTACACTTAACTTAAAAAAGTGTTGGTTATTAAATAATGATTTGATTAAACTTGTTAATACAATTGGCATTGGACCACAAATACCGTATGTAATATTTTGATCTGCTAACCAAACCAATAACATTGTCCCCGCAACAAGAATTAGCATGAGTAAAATGATGTTTGAATCTTTAATAAAGTTATTATGAATATACGTACTGATTACAAAATAACTTTGAAATATTGCAAACACTATTGTTATAATTCTTTCCTTATAATGCTTTTCAGAACGTGTTTGTTTCGTTGCTTGATCCAAATTACGATAATTTAATAACATAATGATAACTAGTGATGTTAACCAAGGTCCAAGACCTAATGAGAATACATTTAATGTATGAAGATCCCCACCTACATTTGAAACTGCTAATTTGAAAAATGTATCTTTGTTATCATAAATACCTTCCGAACCCACTATTGAAATATTACTTCCAAAAATGTAAACAATTAAAATGAAACAGGTAAATAAAATCCTCTTGTATAAAATCTTATATTCATGTTTCTTAATCATAATTTCACCTAAAATTTTAAAAATAAAGTTTTTTACATTATATCAAAGAGGCTAAAGATATTAATTAGTTTGGTTTATACATACATTATTCCAACCAATAATTATACTTTAGCCTCTTTTTTTAAGGATAGACAACCAATTTATAGAAAAGTGATTATTTTATAAATCTATCTCCCACATGAAGTAGTTTATTGTTCTGATCCTTTATTCTTTTTATCTTTTTTATTTTTACGAGATTTACCAAATAATCCTAATCCCGCTAACATTGCTGCAACAGCTGATACAAGTCCTGTTGAATTAGAGTCACTATCTCCAGTATCAGGCAATTCATCTTTAGCATCATGATGAAGTGAATTGCTATGCATTTGTGAATCATTATTACTTTGAGATTCAGAAGTAGTCATTGACGTACTGTTTGAAGTTGATGCTGAGTGACTTAGTGACGTGCTCAAGCTTGTTGAATCTGTTCCACTCATACTTTCTGAAGTTGATATTGAATCAAATTGTGAGTGAGAAGTACTCATAGAATTTGATTCACTTACAGAATGTGATGTGCTGAATGAATGTGAAGCATTACTATCTGATGTGCTTGTGCTACTTGAATCACTAATACTTGTTGATGCTGATGCACTATCTGACGTCGTATTAGAATCAGAATTACTGATTGAATGTGATTTGCTGTCTGAGCTTGAAGTATTATTTGAATCTGTTCCACTCATTGAATGTGAAGCACTTCTACTTTCTGACGTACTTGCTGACGTAGATGTACTATCTGATGTGCTTGCGCTTGTTGAACTTGATTCGCTCATTGATATTGATGTACTGATTGATGTCGATACGCTTGCACTTGTTGAATCACTCACACTTGTTGACGTTGATTCACTTGATGATGTGCTTGCACTTGTTGAATCACTCACACTTGTTGACGTTGATCCACTTAATGATGTGCTTGTGCTTGTTGAGTCACTCACACTTGTTGACGTTGACGCACTCAATGATGTGCTTGTACTTGTTGAATCACTCACGCTTGTTGATGTTGATCCACTTAATGACGTGCTTGCACTTGTTGAGTCACTCACACTTGTTGATGTTGATCCACTTAATGATGTGCTCATACTTGTTGAGTCACTCACACTTGTTGATGTTGACGCACTCAATGATGTGCTTGTA
>ERZ1023497.230-NODE-230-length-20778-cov-105.666554_pt1 | contig 20778 bp, 17 predicted proteins | sample MGYA00380543_ERZ1023497 | MGnify/ENA primary metagenome ERZ1023497 (study PRJEB33173, sample SAMEA4830384) | metagenome | study: EMG produced TPA metagenomics assembly of the PRJEB25223 data set... | reverse complement strand
AAAATATATTGAATGGTAAAAATTTACATTGTATAATATCCTTAATTAATCTGAGGTATAAATTTCTTAAATAAAGATAAAGTATAGGCGATAAAAATATAAACCGAAATATAAGAAAGTTATATGAAGGTTAAAATTTGAAAAGGAGTGATAATTTAATTTTAAGTAACTAGAGAATCATAATTGTGGATTACATCAACATTTTACGTTTAATTTATTAAATTAGCTTTGCTCGATTATGTTTACCCCTAATATTAGATTAAAATTTTTTTGATTGTATTTTCTGAATATTGTGAAAAAAGAGGTGTATGATGAAGAAGTTTATTTTAATAATCACATTTTTATTTTTAATCAACATCTCAATAATTAGTAATCAAGTTTTTGCAGAAGAAAGTAATCAATCAGATCAACAAATTTCAGATGGAAATTTAAAGGAAAGTAATATTTCTAATATTGATAAATATGAAAATGAAGACTTGAATACAAATTTAGAAACAGATAATAATACAAATGATGATGTTGAAAATGTTGAAGATGTTGAAGATGTTGAAAATGAAGAACCGAATATTAGTACAAGTGCCACAGCAGTGGAATCTGAAAATAATAATGATGTAGAGAACAATGAAAATAACGAGAATAATTCAGAAATACAAAATACGCAACCAGAAAACAATTCAATCGAAAAAGCTAATGTCGAAATTGAAAATAGCGAAAGTTCATCAAGTAAGAATACAAGTAGTGGAGAAGAAAAATTCAATGATGAAAAAAGTAGTTTATCATTAGAAAAGATAGATGTTAATCAAGGAAAAAATGAAGCTATTAATAATGTAGATGAATCTATAATTGGCCCGGATGATAGAAAAATTGTGAAGGATATAAGTAAAATGCCTAACAGATCTATAGTATTTATTAAGTCCTATATAGATGATCGTCGTTACTATAGCGGTACTGGATTTATGATTGATGATTATAAAGTAATAACTGCAGCTCACGTTATAACTAGCGAATTATTAGACTACCCAGTTAGAAAAATAATAATAGAGGCGGGATATAAGGATGAAAAAGCTACATTTGGAACCGCAAATGTAATTAAAGCTTATGTAACGCCTGAATGGAAAAATTTTCGTAATCATTTTTTTGATATGGCTTTACTTATTATAGACAAACCTTTAGGTAAGGAATTAGGTAAGTTAAACATAATTGATGAAGTTACTTTAGGTGAATTTATATCAACTACAGGTTATCCAGGTTCAAACAAAAATAATATAGACAAAATAAAAAAAGGTAATCAATATTATAGTTCTGGAAAAATTGTGAATATTACTAAAAACAAAATTTATTATGATTCTGATACAGAACCTGGTCAAAGCGGTAGGCCCAGTATTTAATATTAATAATGATGTTATTGCGATTCATACTTGAGGATTTAATGAGGATGACACTTATAAATATAATTCTGGTATAAGATTATCTTCAACTAATATAGAAACTATAAATCAATGGAATAATGAATTAAAGATTGAGGATTTTAATAAATATATTTATATCAATGACAAAAATGTAAAAGTATGGAAAGATTTAAATTTCAATGAGCTATATAAAAATGATAAGGATATTTTAGACAGAGTATATAAAGCTGAAAATTTATATACAGATTCTCTAGGTGGTAAATATTTATTAATTAAAGATAAGAACTATCAATTTATTGGATTTATAAACATTAATGATATAACTGAAATTAATGCTACTGCAACTAATTTAAGCGTACAACTAAAAAAAGACAATATAAAACATTTTAGAAACTTATTTGAAGATGTAAAAACAGATACTAAATTATCTTTCAACAGTTATTATAAAGTGAAATATACTTATCGATTACCAAATAATCGAATAATCTATTCTTTATATGATAAAAATGATAAATGGCAAGGATATGTATTAAACAAAGACGTTAATGAAATTAAATTTGAACCTTTTGATGAACGTGTTGAAATTATAAAGAATAATTATACTGTATGGGGAGATTTTTTTGGTAAGAAAAATTTAGATACAAAATCTATTTATCACAAGGTATTTAATGCTAAAGGTATCTATAAAGATAAAAATAATAATCGAACGTATTTAAAAATTTATGATAGTAAGGATAATTATTTAGGGATTTTGAATATAAATGCTACTGAGAAAGTTGTACCACAAAGTTTCAATAAAGATGTAAAAATTATAAGTACTAAATATAATTTTTATAATTTCTTATTTGATACAATAAGGAACAAATCGCAGAATTATATAAACAAAAAACTACATTCTAAATGTTTATATAAATTAAGTAACGGAAAAATTTACTACTCATTATATGATAATAAAGACAAATGGATTGGTTATATCGAGAAGGAAGCAGTAAAAGTACTATAAATATTTAAGTAAGGAGCGAAAACTATGTTAAAGAAAATACTTTTATCAACATTGTTATGTACAACAGTAACAACACCTTTAATAGGTAAAGTTAATGCAGAAGAAATGAAACAAGACAAACCTGTGAAGTATGTGTTTCATAATGGAGGAATGAGATCCCCAATAGGTGTGAACTTTGACGGTTCAATGACTGTACCTGAACAGGGTGGTGAAATATTAGAAATTGATGCAAAACCAGTAGATTTTTTTATTTATAAGGATGGTGTGCCAACGAATGAATTGAATCCTAAATATAAGCACATTTGGGATCAATGGGGATATTATGATTTCTATAAATCTAAAGGTAAAGTAAATGACCTTTTCGTAGGCGAACACCCTAGACCATTAGATGGTGTAACATACGATCCTAAGTCTGATAATACATCTGATGATCAAAAAGCAGATGACCAAAAAGATGAACCTAAAAATGATCAAACAGAGCCTAATAAAAACACTACTGACAATCAGTCTACATCAGACCAACCAAAACAAGATGTTCCTACTAAAGTAGACCAACCGGCTAAAGATAATGCTAAGATTGATAAAAAATCTGATACTCAGAGTAATGTAGTTGATAAGAAAGATACTGCTGATCAAAATAAGGTCGTTTCAGATAATAAAGCTGTAGCTAATAATAAATCTAATGATCAAAATAAAGTAGCAGTGAATAATCAAAAGTCTGAACCTCAATCTTCTAATGTTTCTAAAAAAGTTGATGTGAAAAAAGAAGAAAATAATAAAGATGTGAAGGCTAAGAGTTCTGATAGTAAAGCTAAATCTGCTGATAATAAGTCAGATAAACAACAAAAAGAATTACCTAAGACGGGTGAAAGTGAAAATACATTATTCCGTACTTTGTTATTTACTTGTGTAGTTATATCATTATTAGGTATTCATAGATTAACTCGTAAGTCTAATGTATAATTTAATGAATGGTAGAGATTAAGCAATTGTTGTTGCTTGATCTCTTTTTATTTTGTTTATATTTTCTTGGTTATAAAAGAAAATATGTGTGATGAGGTGTTTGAATTAGATGTGTAATTTAAAAGATCATATTAACAATTAGGTCGTGTTATGTGGTAAAATAATCAAGATTGGAGTGGAAAGTAGATGCGTAAAGGTTACAATGTACCGATTTGGAGTACTTTTATTATTATATTAATCGCGCTTGATCAACTTACTAAATTTTTAATTGTTAAATCTTTAGAAGTGGGTGAGTCTAGAAAGGTTATCAGTAATTTTTTATATATTACATCTCATAGAAACCAAGGTGCTGCTTGGGGGATTTTACAAGGGAAAATGTGGTTATTTTATATCGTAACAATTGTCGTGCTCGTTATTTTATTTATGTTCTTTAAGAACGAAGGATATGGACGACCTGATGTTCAACTTGGACTAAGTTTATTAATTGCAGGGTCAATTGGTAACTTTATAGATCGTTTGTTTAGAGGAGAAGTTGTTGATTTTGTTGATACATATATTTTCAGCTATAATTTCCCGATATTTAATGTAGCAGATGCTGCTTTAACGATAGGTGTCATTGTATTGATAATTGTGATTTTATTTGAGGGCAAGGAGGAAAAAGCTTGAATACGTTTGAATTTAAGATAGAGACAGAAAATGAAATTGGTGTAAGAATTGATAAATTATTACCTGATTTGAATCCAGATTGGTCAAGAAATCAAATTCAAGATTGGATTAAATTAGGTTTAGTTGAAGTAAATGGTAAAGTCATTAAAGCAAATTATAAGACGAAGCTTAATGATGTGATTGTTGCGACTGAAAAAGTAATAGAAGAAGTTGATATTGTCGCAGAAGATTTAGGTATTGAGGTTTATTATGAAGACAAAGATGTAGCGGTCGTTTATAAACCTAAAGGTATGGTTGTGCATCCAGCACCTGGCCATTATACAGGTACGTTAGTAAACGGATTAATGTATGTAATTAAAGATTTATCTGGTATTAACGGTGAAATTAGACCTGGTATTGTGCATCGTATAGATAAAGATACATCTGGTTTATTAATGATTGCTAAGAACGATATTGCACATAGAGGATTAGTTGAACAGTTAGTTGATAAAACTGTGACTAGAGAATATACAGCACTTGTACATGGTAATATACCTCACGAATTTGGCACAATTGAAGCACCAATCGGTAGAAATCCTAAAGAACGTCAAGAAATGGCGATTGTGGATGATGGTAAAGAAGCTGTGACGCACTTTAATGTAATTGAAAAGTTCGAAAAATATACATTGGTTAAATGTCAGTTAGAAACGGGTCGAACTCATCAAATCAGAGTGCATATGAAACATATTGGTTTTCCTTTAGTAGGCGATCCTAAATATGGACCGAAGAAAACAATGAACATTGGTGGACAAGCTTTACATGCTGGATTATTAGGATTTGAACATCCAGTTACTGGTGAATATATTGAAAAAGAAGCACCACTACCAGAATATTTTGAAACATTATTAGAGAAATTAAGAAATCACGAAGATAAAAAATAAGTACATCGTGTAATAATACTTATTTAATTTTATTTAAACTTTGACATCATATGAAAAAAACGATATTATTGTTTTAACAATTAAAGCGTCTTTAACAGACAGTCCAGAGAGGCTGAGAAGACATAATATGAGCGTGTAGACCATCTTTGTATGGTACTAGTGTATACTCATGTCTTCTAAAGACGTGAGTATTTTTTTGTGGAAGGAGATTGAATATGGCTGAGAGGTTAATCATGGATGCTGCTGCTGTAAACAGAGCATTAACAAGAATGTCACATGAAATACTTGAAAAGAACAAAGGTACTAAAGATATTGTCTTGTTAGGCGTAAAGACAAGAGGTGTATTTCTTGCGAACAGAATTGAGCAGAAAATCCAAGACATCGAACAAGTTCAAGTACCAACTGGAGAAATTGATGTGACACATTATCGTGACGACGTTCAGAATCAGCAAGGTACGATTAAAGTGAAATCATTTAATATCGATGTAGATATTAACGATAAGCATGTCATTATTGTAGATGATGTCCTTTATACAGGTAGAACTGTTAGAGCTTCATTAGATGCTATATTAGATCACGCAAGACCACGAAAAATAAGTTTAGCAACTTTAGTCGACAGAGGTCATAGAGAGCTTCCGATTAGAGCAGATTATGTAGGTAAGAACGTTCCAACATCATCTAATGAATCAGTTGTCGTTGAACTAGAAGAATTCGACCAACAAACAGCAGTAAAATTAAATTAAATAAATCCTTTTAAATCAGTACGAGAGACTGGCAAAGGAGCTTATATGGTTACAGGAGATAACTATACTTTTATAGGTATCACTGTATTCATAGATCCCTTTGCATATCTTGTGAAGGGATCTTTTTTTGAATAGGAGAATGGAAATGTCACATAATGAAGAAATGTTTAAACGAACAGTAGAACCTATACTAGATGTTAATGATAAACCTAAAGCATCACAATGGTTCTTCTTAAGCTCACAGCATTTATTTGCAATGTTCGGAGCAACGGTACTTGTACCATTTCTAACAGGCTTACCTGTTTCAGCAGCACTCATTGCATCAGGCTTAGGAACGCTACTTTATATACTGATAACGAAAGGAAAGATACCAGCTTATCTCGGTTCGAGCTTTGCATTCATAACACCGATTATTGTCGGACTCAAGACACATGACCTTGGTGAAATGCTTGTCGCATTATTTATGAGTGGTGTTCTTTACGTCATTATCGGATTGATTATAAAGGTTACAGGCACGAATTGGTTGCTTAATCTGTTACCACCAGTTGTAGTAGGACCGGTTATCATGGTTATCGGACTTGGATTAGCACCGGTAGCCGTAAACATGGCGATGTACACAGATTCAAATGCAATGAAAGGCTATAGTGGCATTTACATTACAGTCGCACTCATCACATTAATTACAACAATTATCGTTTCAGTATTTTTCAAAGGATTCTTATCAATCATTCCAGTACTTATCGGAATTATTGTTGGATATATATCTTCATTATTATTTGGAATTGTAGACTTAGCGCCGATTTCAAAAGCAAAATGGATTCAAATGCCTGATATTTACTTACCGTTTCATGATTACACACCATCGCTACAATGGGGACTTATCTTAATCATGCTGCCAATCGTTTTTGTAACGGTTAGTGAGCATATCGGTCATCAAATCGTCATCAATAAAATTGTCGGTAAGAACTTCTTCAAAGATCCAGGTTTACACCGCTCATTAATCGGTGACGGGGTATCAACGATGATGGCTTCAATTATTGGTGGGCCACCAAGTACGACATACGGCGAAAACATTGGCGTACTTGCCATTACAAGAATTTATAGTATATGGGTAATCGGTGGTGCAGCAGTACTTGCACTAATCTTAGGATTTGTTGGTAAATTCACAGCGATGATTTCAACAATACCAACACCAGTTATGGGTGGTGTTTCCATACTATTATTCGGAATCATTGCTTCAAGTGGTTTGAGAATGTTGGTGGAGAACAATATCGACTTCGGTGACAACCGTAACTTGATCATTGCTTCTGTCATTCTCGTATTAGGAATCGGTAAAGCACATTTAGACTTCACAGGTATTGGCATACATTTAAACATTGAAGGTATGGCTTTAGCAGCAACAGTAGGTATCTTGCTCAATCTTATATTGCCAAAGAAAATAAAATAATTCTCAGGAGGCGTGTCATATGAAAAATTTATTAACAATGACTGATTTAACTAAAGACGACATCATGAAAATTATAACGAAAGCACAAGACATTAAAGAAAATGGTGCAGAAACTTTTGGTAAAGGCATGACGGTCGCAAACTTATTCTTTGAAAATTCAACACGAACAAAATGTAGTTTTGAAATGGCTGAAAGAAAATTAGGTTTGGAAGTCATTCCTTTTGAAATAAGTACTTCATCTGTTCAAAAAGGTGAATCTTTATATGATACTTGTAAAACTTTAGAATCTATTGGTGTAGACGCATTAGTCATTAGACATAGTGAAAATGCATATTATGACACATTACAAGGGCTTAATATTCCAGTATTAAATGGTGGAGATGGAAGTGGCCACCACCCGACACAAAGTCTTCTAGATATTATGACAATATATGAGGAATACGGTTACTTCGAAGGATTAAAAATTTTAATATCAGGCGATATAAAAAATTCAAGAGTAGCAAGAAGTAATGCAGATGCTTTAACGAAACTTGGTGCGGAAGTGATGTTCTCAGCACCGGAACAATGGAAATGTAACTTTTCAGATGTACCATATGTAGAAATTGATGATGTGATAGAAGAAGTAGACGTTTGTATGTTGTTAAGAGTGCAAAATGAAAGACATGATTCAGGTACGACGTTTAGTAAAGAAGACTATCACAATGCATACGGACTGACGATAGATAGATATAACAAACTTCATGACAATGCAATCGTCATGCATCCAGCACCAGTCAACCGAGGTGTTGAAATAGATACTTCACTTGTAGAAAGTTCGAAATCAAGAATTTTTAAACAAATGGAGAACGGCGTGTTCATTAGAATGGCATGTATACATGATGTACTTAATCACAAGGAGGAAAAAGTAAAATGTCACTTATAATCAAAAATGGAAAAATCTTATTAGAAGGTCAATTAGTTAACAAGGAAATTGAAATTGAAGATGGCAAAATTAAAAAAATAGATGATTATATTGAAGTAGAGAATCAAGAAGTTATTGATGCGAAAGGACATTTTATTTCAGCAGGATTTGTTGATGTACACGTACATTTAAGAGAACCTGGTGGCGAACATAAAGAAACAATTGAAACAGGTACAAAAGCAGCAGCAAGAGGCGGATTTACAACTGTATGTCCAATGCCTAATACAAAGCCTGTCCCAGATTCAGTTGAACATTTAGATCGTCTTCACAAAATTATTGATGAGCATGCAGTGGTAAGAGTATTACCTTATGCATCCATTACAGTAAGACAAGCTGGTAAAGAACATGTTGATTTCAAAGCATTAAAAGATAGAGGCATGTTCCAATTTACTGATGATGGTGTAGGTGTACAAACAGCTTCAATGATGTACGAAGCTATGAAAGAAGCAGCTAAAATTGATAAAGCAATCGTAGCACACTGCGAAGATAATTCATTAATTTATGGTGGTGCAATGCATGAAGGTAAACGAAGTGAAGAACTTGGCATTCCAGGTATTCCTTCAATTTGCGAAGCGGTACAAATTGCTAGAGACGTGTTATTAGCTGAAGCAGCAAATTGTCATTACCATGTATGTCACGTGTCTACAAAAGAAAGTGTACGTGTCATAAGAGATGCTAAAAAAGCAGGCATTAAAGTAACAGCTGAAGTTACACCACATCATTTATTACTTACAGAAGATGGCGTACCAGGTGACGATGCGATATACAAAATGAATCCACCTTTAAGAGCGAAAGAAGATAGAGATGCTTTAATCGAAGGATTATTAGATGGAACAATTGACTGTATCGCAACAGATCATGCACCACATGCTAAAGAAGAAAAAGAAGTGTCAATGGTTGATGCACCTTTCGGAATTGTAGGCAGTGAAACAGCATTCCAATTATTATACACACACTTTGTGAAAACAGGTAAATTCACATTAGAACAACTTGTTGCATTTTTAACAACGAAACCAAGTGAAACATTTAACTTACCTTATGGTCGATTAGAAGAAGGAAGCTACGCTGACTTAACTATCATAGACTTGGAAACAGAAAGACCGATACGAGCAGAAGAATTTGCTTCTAAGAGTACAAATACACCATTTATAGGAGAAGTCGTTTCAGGATATCCAATTTTAACAATTTGTGATGGAGAAGTCGTCTTCAAGGAGGAAGTATAAGATGGAAAATAAAAGATACTTAGTATTAGAAGATGGTACAACATATAAAGGTTATGCATTAGGTTCAGATGATTTAACAGTTGGTGAAATTGTTTTTAATACAGCAATGACAGGTTATCAAGAAACAATTTCCGATCCATCATATACTGGACAAATTATTACATTTACTTACCCACTCATTGGTAACTACGGGATAAACAGAGATGACTTTGAATCATTAACACCTACTTTAAATGGTGTTGTTGTGAGAGAAGCGTGTGATTACCCAAGTAACTTTAGATCAAGTAAGTCTTTAGATGAAACGTTAAAATTCTATCATATACCAGGTATTTCAGGTGTTGATACAAGAAGTTTAACACGTAAAATTAGAAAGTTCGGTGTCCTTAAAGCTGGATTTACTGATAATGCTGATGAAATAGAAAGTCTTGTTCAGCGCTTAAATACTGAATCGTTAAGAACGGACGAAGTTGAACAAGTTTCATCAGTTAGACCATACATTTCAACAGGTGATGGCTATAAAGTTGTATTAATTGATTACGGTAAAAAAGAAAATATCGTGAGAGAACTTAATAGAAGAGGCTGTGATGTAACAGTCGTACCATATCAAACATCATTTGAAGAAATACTAAATATCTCACCAGATGGCATAATGGTTTCAAATGGACCAGGGAATCCTGAAAGTGTGCAAGAAACCATTCAAACAATTAAACAACTAGTCGGCAAAATACCATTCTTCGGCATTTGTTTAGGACATCAATTGTTCGCATTATCTCAAGGTGCAACATCTTATAAGATGAAATTTGGTCATAGAGGTGCCAATCATCCAGTACAAAATCTACAAACTGGAAAAGTAGATTTAACAAGTCAAAACCATGGTTATGCAATTGATGAAGCGTCTATTGCACAAACTGATTTAGAAGTGACGCATATCGCATTAAATGATAAATCAATTGAAGGATTAAGACATAAAAAATATCCAGCATTTTCAGTACAATATCACCCAGAAGCATCACCTGGACCGCACGACTCAAACTATTTATTCGATGAATTTATTGAAATGATTAAATTACATAAAGCAAAGGAGCGTACAATCAATGCCTAAACAAACTGATATAAAATCCATCTTAGTAATTGGTTCTGGCCCAATCATTATAGGTCAAGCTGCAGAATTTGATTATGCAGGCACTCAAGCATGCTTAGCACTAAAAGAAGAAGGTTACCGCGTAATACTTGTAAACTCTAATCCAGCAACAATTATGACGGACACTGAAATAGCAGATACAGTATATATTGAACCTTTAACTTTAGACTTTGTGAGTCGCATTATTCGTAAAGAACAACCAGACGCATTGTTACCAACTTTAGGTGGACAAACTGGTTTGAACATGGCAATTGAATTACACGAAAATGGTGTATTAGAAGAAAATAACGTACGTTTATTAGGTACACAACTATCTTCAATCGAACAAGCTGAAGATAGAGATTTATTCCGTACACTTATGAATGAATTAAATGAACCAGTACCTGAAAGTGATATCGTGAATGATATTGAAGGTGCTTTAAATTTTGCGAACGAAATTGGTTACCCGCTAATCGTGCGACCTGCATTTACAATGGGTGGTACTGGTGGCGGAATTTGTCACGATGAAAAAGAACTAAGAGAAGTTGTTCAAAATGGCTTGAAATACAGCCCAGTAACACAATGTTTACTAGAAAAATCCATCGCAGGTTACAAAGAAATTGAATACGAAGTGATGAGAGACAAGAATGATAATGCCATCGTAGTTTGTAACATGGAGAACATTGATCCAGTAGGTATTCATACAGGTGACTCAATCGTAGTTGCACCAAGTCAAACATTATCAGACGTTGAATATCAAATGTTAAGAGATGTATCACTTAAAATTATTCGTGCTTTAAAAATTGAAGGCGGATGTAACGTACAATTAGCACTTGATCCAAAATCACTAGATTACTACATAATAGAAGTTAATCCTCGTGTATCAAGATCGTCAGCATTAGCTTCAAAAGCAACGGGTTATCCAATTGCGAAGTTAGCTGCCAAAATAGCAATCGGTATGACTTTAGATGAAATGTTAAATCCTGTAACAGGTACATCATATGCAGCATTTGAACCAGCACTAGACTATGTTGTTTCTAAAATACCAAGATTTCCTTTTGATAAATTCGAAAAAGGCGAACGTCATCTCGGTACACAAATGAAAGCAACTGGGGAAGTCATGGCAATAGGTAGAACGTATGAAGAATCATTATTAAAAGCGATTCGTTCATTAGAATATGGTGTGCATCATTTAGGTTTACCAAATGGCGATGAATTTGAATTAGATTTTATTGAAGAGAGAATTAAAGCACAAGATGATGAAAGATTATTCTTTATTGGCGAAGCAATTAGACGTGGTACATCACTTGAAAGAATACATGAATTAACTCAAATTGATTATTTCTTCTTGAATAAATTCAAACACATCATCGATATTGAACACGATTTAAAAGAGAAAAAAAGCGATTTAGACGCATTATTATGGGCGAAACAATACGGCTTTAGTGATAAAGTCATTGCACATAGATGGGAACAATCAGAACGAGACATATATGATTTAAGACAAGAACATGGTATTAACCCAGTTTACAAAACAGTAGATACATGTGCTGCAGAATTCGAATCAGAAACTCCATATTTCTATGGTACTTATGAAGAAGAAAATGAATCTATAGTCACTGAAAAAGAAAAAATCATCGTACTCGGATCAGGTCCAATTAGAATTGGACAAGGTGTGGAATTTGATTACGCTACTGTACATGCTGTATGGGCTATACAAGAAGCGGGTTATGAAGCAATTATTATTAACAACAACCCTGAAACAGTTTCAACAGACTTCTCAATATCTGACAAGTTATACTTTGAGCCACTGACTGAAGAAGATGTGATGAGTATCATTAATCACGAACAACCTAAAGGCGTAGTCGTTCAATTTGGTGGACAAACAGCAATCAATTTAGCAGATAAAATTTCACAAAAAGGTATTCAAATATTAGGTACGACGCTTGAAGATCTTAACAGAGCTGAAGATAGAAAAGAATTTGAAGCTTTATTACAAAAAATTGATGTACCACAACCATTAGGTAAAACAGCCACTTCAGTACAAGAAGCGATAGATAACGCAAATGAAATTGGTTATCCAGTAGTTGTGAGACCTTCATACGTACTTGGTGGTAGAGCGATGGAGATTGTATACGCTGAACCTGAATTGAGAAATTATATGGAACAAGCAGTTAAAGCAAGCCCAGAGCATCCAGTACTAATTGACCGTTATTTAACAGGTAAAGAAATTGAAGTAGACGCAATTTCAGATGGTGAAACGGTTGTCATTCCAGGTATTATGGAACACATTGAAAGAGCGGGTGTCCATTCAGGTGATTCAATTGCGGTTTATCCACCTCAAACTTTAACGGATGAAGAAATTAATTTATTAGTCGACTACACAACGAAATTGGCAAAAGGCTTAAACATAGTAGGACTTATCAATATTCAGTTTGTACTTTCTAAAGGAGAAGTATTTGTACTTGAAGTTAACCCAAGAGCAAGTCGTACTGTACCATTCTTAAGTAAAATTACTGAAATTCCAATGGCGAAGATTGCTACTAAAGCAATTGCAGGCATCACTTTGAAAGAACAAGGATATGAAAGTGGTTTAGCGCCATATAAAGAAGGTGTATATGTTAAAGCACCAGTATTCAGCTTTAATAAACTTAAAAATGTTGATATCACATTAGGACCTGAAATGAAATCGACAGGTGAAGTAATGGGTAAAGACAGTACGTTAGAAAAAGCATTGTATAAAGGTTTAACAGCAAGTGGTTTAAAAGTACAAGATCAAGGTACAGCATTATTCACTGTAAGTGATAAAGATAAAGGTGAAGCATTAACAATCGCTAAGAGATTTCATGAGATTGGTTATAGAATTTTTGCAACTGAAGGTACGGCACAATACTTTAACGAACATGACATCCCAGTGTATACGGTTGGTAAAATAGGCGGCGAACATGATTTGCTATCTGTAATACAAAAAGGTGAAGTACAACTTGTGGTCAACACAATGACAAAAGGTAAAGTATATGAAAGAGATGGATTCCAAATTAGACGTGAATCTGTAGAAAATGGTATACCATGTTTAACATCACTTGATACGGCAAATGCTTTAGCAGATGTAGTGGAAAGTATGACATTTAGAACTGAACAAATGTAGTGGGGGGATTATAATGTCCGAGATAATGACAGTTGTATCAAATAATCAAATAGCAGACGCAATTTTTGAATTAAAAGTACGTGGAAATCTTACGAAAAATATGAAAAAACCTGGACAGTTTGTTCATATTAAAGCTGGTACAGGAACTGAACATATGTTGAGAAGACCAATTTCAATTTGTGAAGTGAACCGTGAAGAAGACACATTTACAATGCTTTTTAGAAGAGAAGGACACGGTACAGAATTGATTTCACAACTAAAACAAGGTGATCCAATAGATGTAATTGCACCTTTAGGGAACGGATTCCCAGTTGATGAAGCGCAAAATACTGCCTTATTAGTCGGAGGTGGTATTGGCGTGCCACCTATGTACGAATTGTCGAAACAACTCAATGCTAGAGGCATCAAGACGATTCACGTATTAGGTTTTCAAAGTGCTAAAGATGCATTTTATATAGACGAATTTAGTGCGCTAGGTGATACGTATGTTGCAACTGCAGATGGAACACTTGGTACTAAAGGATTTGTTACAACTGTTATTGAAAATTTAGACACACCCTTCGATATTTTTTACAGCTGTGGACCAAAAGCAATGTTGAAAGCTTTAACACTTCAATTAAGTGATGTGAAAGGTTATATTTCACTCGAAGAACGTATGGGTTGTGGCATCGGTGCTTGCTATGCATGTGTTTGCCATACTGATAATGAAGCGGGTTATGTCAAAGTTTGTACAGACGGTCCCGTATTTGAAAAAGGAGCTGTCATCATATGAGTCGATTAAATATTTCGCTACCAGGGTTAAATTTGAAAAATCCAATCATGCCAGCAAGTGGATGCTTTGCTTTCGGAAAAGAATTCAGCCAGTTTTATGATTTGTCAGAACTTGGCGCAATCATGATTAAAGCAGCAACTCAATTTGCAAGATACGGTAATGAAGCGCCACGTGTCGCTGAAACTGCAAGTGGTATGATTAATGCTATTGGCCTTCAAAATCCAGGTGTTCACCATATTATTGAACATGAATTGAAATACCTTGAACAATATGATGTACCCATTATTGCTAATGTAGCAGGTTCTACTGAAGAAGAATATGTTTATGTAGCCAAACATATCTCACAAGCTTCAAATGTTCATGCACTAGAATTGAATATTTCATGTCCAAATGTTAAAGAAGGTGGGATTCAATTTGGTACTGTTCCTGAGGTGGCTAAAGAACTGACGAGAAAAGTAAAAGCTGTTTCAGAAGTGCCTGTGTATGTAAAGTTATCACCTAATGTAACAAATATTGTAGAAATGGCGAAAGCTATTGCAGAATACGCTGATGGTATAACGATGATCAACACTTTAGTAGGATTAAGAATCGATGCGAAGACTGGAAAACCAATCATAAGTAATGTTATAGGTGGACTAAGTGGACCAGCAATCAAGCCAGTTGCATTAAGAATGGTATATGAAGTAAGTCAACATGTTGATATTCCAATTATCGCAATGGGTGGCGTAAGAACGGCTCAAGATGTCATTGATTATATTTCAGTTGGTGCTGATGCAGTAGCAGTTGGAACAGCAAACTTTGAAAATCCAACAGTATGTAAAGATATTATTGATGAATTACCTACATTACTCGACCAATTAGGCGTTGAACATATTACAGAACTTAAAGGTAGAACTTATAACCAACAAGGAGTTGTCAAATAACATGAAGAATACACCAATAATTGCATTAGACTTTGCAACTCTAGAGGAAGTTGATCAATTTTTAGATTTATTTAATGAACCCCTATTTGTAAAAGTGGGTATGGAACTTTATTTGCAAAATGGTCCTGAAACGATCAACCGAATTAAAGAAAGAGGTCATGATATCTTTTTAGATTTAAAGTTACATGACATTCCAAACACTGTTAAAGGCGCATTAAAAGGATTAGGTAAACTCAATATCGACTTAATCAATGTGCATGCAGCAGGTGGTAAAAACATGATGGCTGCTGGACTTGAAGGATTACGTGAGACAAATCCTAATGCTAAGTTAATAGCTGTAACTCAGTTAACTTCTACTACAGAACAACAAATGAAAGATGAACAAAATATTCAATCATCCATCAATGAATCAGTCGTGCACTATGCAAAAATGGCACATGAATCAGGACTTGATGGTGTCGTTTGTTCACCATTAGAATCTACTTTAATTCAAGAACATATCGGTGAAACTTTCTTGAAAGTAACACCAGGTATACGTTTAGAATCTGATAAGACACATGATCAACAACGTGTGACAACACCAGAAGACGCTAAAAAATTAGGCTCAACACATATAGTAGTAGGTCGTTCAATTACGCAACATGAAGATCCAGTAGCAAGATATCACGAAATATTACAAAGATGGGAAGGATAATTCATATGACTCAAAATATCGCACAATCATTATTAGAAATTAAAGCTGTAACACTTTCACCTGACGATCCATATACATGGAGTTCAGGCATAAAATCACCGATTTATTGTGATAATAGAGTGACATTAGCATATCCTGAAATTAGAGAAAATATTTATCAAGGTTTAATTCAATTGATTAAAGAACATGCTCAAGATGTTGAAATTATTTCTGGTACGGCAACAGCAGGTATTCCACATGCAGCATTTGTTGCTGATCAACTAAAATTACCGATGAGCTATGTGAGATCTAAAAGTAAAGGTCATGGTAAAGGCAATCAAATCGAAGGTGCTTTAAACAAAGGGAAAAAAGTAGTTGTAATTGAAGATTTAATTTCAACAGGTGGTTCATCAATTAATGCTGTGGAAGCTTTAATTGAAGATGGCGCGGAAGTATTAGGGGTATTTGCAATCTTTACATATGGTATTAACAAAGCAGAAGAAGCTTTCAAAGCAATCGATGTTCCATTCTATACTTTGTCTAATTATGATGAGTTGATTTCAGTAGCTGAAAAAGAAGGTTATATCGAAAATAAAGATATAAAAACTTTAAAAGCTTGGAAAGATACTTTATAATAAAGTCAAGATAAGGGGGGTCTTTATGGAAAGCCAACATAAATTATCTGCTGCAGAAGAACAAGAGCAGATAAAAAAATGGGGACATATTAATGATTTTCTTAAAAAAGATTCTAATGCGAAACCTGACTTTAATCACTATGAAGTAAGAGACGAAAATATGTACGAACGTACCGGTTATTCGAATAACACAAACGTGAATAGACAGAGAAGGTATGATTTAGGCGACAAAAATATATTCAAAAGTATCAAAAAAGAATTAGAAGCAAAAGGATTCTTTGAAGATTATCATGAAGAAAAGTAAAAAAACTGCTGAAAAATTGATATTCAATTTTTTCAGCAGTTTTTTTATATATAACCATGAATATTCAGAAAATTGTATGAATTGCAGAAAACCTTTGTTAAAATGTAAACGTATACACTTTTAAAGGGGGCGAAAATTATGAATAAACATGACAATAAGTTGACGAATCAACTTTGGAAAGAAAGTGGACGTACGAAAGAAATGTTAAAATTCTTTTCTGCGGATGCAATGAAAAATCAAAATAAGCCAGATCCTGAATTAAAAGCTTATAATACTGCACAATTAATCGGGTTAATACTAGGGCCATTACTATTTTTAGTTGTGTTATTATTTTTTAAAGCAGATGGATTAAGTCAAAATGGTGTCTACGTTATGGCAGCTACTTTATGGATTGCTGTATGGTGGATTACTGAAGCGATTCCTATTCCAGCAACAAGCTTAATGCCTTTATTCCTTTTTCCTTTAGGCGGAATTATGGATAGCGCGACCGTTTCAAGTGCATATGGAGATGATATTGTATTCTTATTCTTAGGAGGTTTCATTATTGCTATTGCGATGGAAAGATGGAATTTACATACAAGAATTGCACTCGTCATTATTAAAAGTATTGGTACGAGTACAGGTAGAATTTTATTAGGATTTATGATTGCAACGGGTGCTTTATCGATGTTTGTTTCAAACACAGCAGCCGTAATGATCATGATTCCAATCGGTATGGCAATTATTAAAGAAGCGAATGAATTAACAGCTGAAGGCAATGACAATCACAATTTATCACAATTTGAAAAATCACTCGTACTTGGTATCGGTTATGCAGGTACAATCGGAGGATTGGGAACTTTAATTGGGACACCGCCACTAATTATATTGAAAGGTCAATACGAGAAGATTTTCGGAGAAGAAATTGGCTTTGGTCAATGGATGGTTATGGGTGTACCTACAGTCATTATCATACTCGCGATAACTTGGGCATATTTAAATTTTGTAGTATTTAAACATGACATGAAAGAACTTCCAGGTGGAAAAGAAATTATTACAAGAGAGTTAAAGTCTTTAGGTAAGACGACTTATGAAGAAAAAGTTGTATTCACACTATTCTGTTTAGCAGCATTTTTATGGGTATCTAGAGAGTTTTTATTAGCACAATTACCTTTTACAGAATTGGTTAAAGATGGCACAATTTCAATGTTTATTGCTGTTATACTTTTCTTAATTCCAGCAAGACGCAAATTTGCTAGAATTCTTGATTGGTCAATTGCTAAAGATTTACCGTGGGGCATTTTGTTACTATTTGGTGGTGGTTTAGCAGTGGCTTCTGCCATTACAGAAAGTGGATTAGATAAATGGATGGGTAAACAAATTTCAGGATTAGATGGTGTGAATGTTATTTTAATCATCGGAATTGTCACGATGTTTGTATTATTCTTAACTGAAATTACATCTAATACTGCAACGGCTACAATGATCTTACCAATTTTAGCTACAATTGCAGTTGGTATTCATGTTCATCCACTAGCATTAATGATTCCGGCAGCAATGGCTGCAAACTGTGCATTTATGTTACCAGTTGGTACTCCACCAAATGCGATTGTATTTGGTACAGACAAAGTAACCATTCGAGAAATGGCGACAGCCGGATTTTGGTTAAACTTAATCAGCTGTGTAATTATCGTCGGATTTGTATGGTTCATGGTTCCGTGGTTATTTGGTATAGATTTAGTAGCAACTAAATAATTGAAATAAAATTAAAAAAGCAATGCTTGGATGTTGATCCAAGCATTGCTTTATGTTGTATTTTAATCCATAAATAGTTTAATAAATATATATCCGACAATAATAATGGCTAACATAATAACGATCGGTAACAATAATGAAAGTGACATAAAATCTCTCCTTTGTCTTTAACGCTTAATAAGATTATACTAAATTATATACGATTTAAAAAATGATTAAAATCTGTTGATGGAGTGTTTATTCAATGATACCAAAAATCACGACATTTTTAATGTTTAACGGTGAAGCTGAAGAAGCGATTAATTTTTATACGTCTATTTTTAAAGATAGTGAAATTTTAACAATGGTTAAATATGGTGAAGAGGGACCTGGTGAACCTGGGACTGTTCAACATTCTATATTTAAAATAAATGGACAAATATTTATGGGAATCGATCAAACGAATGGTGTTGAAATTGAGATGAATCCTGCAATGTCATTATATGTAACGTGTGAATCAGTAATGGAAATGGAACATTTATATTCTAAACTTAAATCGGGTGGTGCGATTCTTATGCCGAAAACAGAATTACCACCAACATTTAGAGAGTTTGCATGGGTTCAAGATAAATTTGGCGTGAACTTCCAACTTGCTTTACCTGAACAACAGTCATAAATGCAATATATAATAGAAAAACTTTCATAACTGATAAGCCTTTGAAAATGATTTCTGGCCAATCAAGTTATGAAAGTTTTTGTTATTTTTTAAGTAATTTTTTAATGTCGTCATAATCAGTTGTGACATAAAGTGTTGTTTGACTGTCGTAAGTGACAAATCCTGGTTTAGCACCACTCGGTTTGTGGACATTCTTTATAGCAGTGTAGTCAACTGGGATTTGACCTGATTGACTTGCTTTAGAATAATACCCAGCAATCATTGCCGCTTCTTCGATTGTTTTTTGCGTTGGTTCGTCTTCTTGTATGACAACATGTGAACCTGGAATATCTTTCGTATGGAACCATAATTGATTTTTTCTTGCGACACGATGTGTTAAGTAATCATTTTGTTTATTATTTTTACCTAATAAAATCGTTTGACCATCTGTAGAAATAAATGACGTTAACGTAATTTTGTTAGAATTTTTCTTTTTCTTATTTTTACGTTTCTTCACAAAACCTTGATCTTCTAATTCTTCTCTAATGTCATCAATATCATCAACAGAAATATGGGCAAGTTGTTGTTCTAATGATTCGAAATATAAGATATTAGATTGTGTCAATTTGATTTGTTTATCTAACTCTATTTCACGTGTCTTAAGTCTGTTATATTGTTTGTAATAATATTGAGCATTCATTGAAGGTGATTTCGTTGGATTTAAAGGTATCGTAACAGGCTCATTGTTATAATAATTAATAGTTTCTAACGATTTGTCACCTTGTTTAATTTGATACATATTCGCCGTTATTAATTCTCCAAATAATTGTTGCTCATCTTTGTTACGAGCCGCTTCTCGCTCATTAATTAATTTCTCTAGTTTATGACGATTTTTTTGAAGATGTTGGTCGACAATTTTAACTAAATCTAATGCACGCTGTTTAACACGCTCTCTTTCACCACGTGATTCATAAAATCTATCTAAACATTCATGTAAACTATTAAAGGACATATAGTCATTCCCATATGAATGTAACGGCATAAAATAGAAAATTTCTTTTCCAGTCGAATCATCACTATAAATAACAGGTTTAGGTGATTGTTGTACTTCGTCCATCACTTCATTAAAAGCTTCTACTAATGTTTCTTGATTCATAAATGGTCGTCTAGATGTAATTTCTTTCGTTATAAGTGGACTAAAACCTTCAAATTGTTGAAGGAGCTGTCGGTCAACTTTACCCGAATTAAAATCAATATATTTATTGATATCATCCACTTCGAATGGATTTAATTTTTTAACAGTAGGTGGATATTCATATTTGAAACCTGGCATAATTGTACGAGCGGTATTGGTATTAGGTGTATGATGTTTAAAGCCGTCGATAATTTTACGGTCTCCATCAATTAAAATAATATTACTATGTCTACCCATAATTTCTAATACAATTGTTCGTTTTCTTAAATCACCAATTTCATCTCGAGAATGAACATCGATTTCTA